>JADMIO010854391.1_pt1 | contig 86618 bp, 81 predicted proteins | sample 8958161 | NCBI WGS metagenome assembly JADMIO01 (sample SAMN16585339, study PRJNA669376) | soil metagenome | isolation source: Crop rotation soil | place: USA: Cullars Rotation, Alabama | collected 2011 | reverse complement strand
CCGCGACTTCAAGTCACGTGAATTCCAAGCTTCGGATCCCACTGTGCTGGAAAGACGCAGCAAAATGACTGGGAGAAATTTCCCTGAGCGGCGGAATTTCTCCACGGCATTGCTCAACTGCAATCGGACAGCGCGGATGAAACGGACACCCCGGCGGCGGATGAATCGGCGACGGCACATCGCCGGGCAGGATGATGCGCTGGCGCTTGGAATCCGGGTCCACCACGGGAACAGCTGAAATCAACGCCTGCGTGTAGGGATGTTTTGGCGCGCGGATGATGGCCTTGGCGTCCGCGAGTTCCACCATCTTGCCTAAATACATCACCATCACGCGCCGGCTAATGTGTTCCACCACGGCGAGATCGTGCGCGATGAAAAGATACGCGATGCCGTGTTGTTGCTGCAAATCCTGCAGCAGATTGATGATTTGAGCCTGCACGGAAACATCGAGCGCACTGACGGGCTCATCGCAGACGATCAGCTTCGGTTCCACCGCGAGAGCGCGCGCGATGCCGATGCGCTGTCGTTGGCCGCCGCTGAATTCGTGCGGATACCTCTGTGCATACCCGGCATCGAGCCCGACCGCTTTCAACAAATCCGCAATCCGTTTCTGTCGTGCGGATTTGTTTTCCGCGAGCCCATGAATATCCAACGCCTCGCCGACAATATCCTCCACCGTCATGCGCGGATTCAGCGAGCCGTAGGGATCCTGAAAAATCATCTGCAACTTCCGCCGTTGCGCGGGCAACGCGGCCCCGTCCAATTTCGTAATATCCGTTCCCTCCAATGAAACGCTTCCGGAAGTGGGCTCGACAAGCCGCACGATGGCGCGGCCCAGCGTCGTCTTGCCACACCCACTCTCTCCCACAAGCCCAAGCGTTTCCCCCGGCGCAATGCTGAAGCTCACGTCATCCACTGCGCGTACAAAATCCTGCGCCGGCTGGAAGATCCCGCGTTTTACAGGGAAATGGACTTTGAGGTTTTTGACTTCGAGCAGCGCGTTCATCCGGTGCGGAAGCATTCAAATTGAAGCGGCCAAGGAGTGCAATCTTTAAGCCTCCTACGGAACAGCCTGGAGTTCGCAATTGCTCGGGTCCGGATATTCACGATCGAAATCCACAAAGAACATCTTCAACCGAGGGTCACCAGCGTGACTCCGGACGAGAAGATTGATGTCGGACTCTTCAACGCTGAAAAGTTGCCAGTAAATATCATCCCACATATGCAAGACCGCGCGCATTTCAGTCGGCCAATTGGTGGAACTCAATTTGAACTTTCGCCCCCAATACAAAGAGTTTAGCAAGGAAAAATCGGGCTTCCGGGAAAAGACAGGTAAAAACGCACCTTCACAGAAGTACGATTCTGCACCCCATTTTAGAAAATCGTCACCCCGCAACAGCATGATTTGGCAATCCAGATCTGCGTCAACAAAACCAGAACCGAAGTGCTTCTTGAATTCTGGAATCGGGTCTTCTCTTCCATTTTCGCCATAACTAACGCCAAAATCATTCGCAACCACATGCCCTTGCAGAACAGGAGCGAACGCGCGGAAAATGTAAAAGAAGTCCGAACACTTTTCACTGACGCGGCCATGAACAAAGATCGGCGAGCCCTTGCCGGGAACGACCTTCACGGATTGCGGGTATATGCGGACACCGTGAATCTTCATATTGGCAGCTCAACTGTTTGCATACAAACACCTCACCCACCGCTTGGTTTCCACTTCCACCAACTCCGGCATGGTGTTGGCGCACTCCGGTTTCGCACTGGGACAACGCGGGAAAAACCGGCAGCCGGGCGGAAAATTTCCGATGCGCGGCACGCTGCCCGGGATTGCTGAGAGCCGCGTCGCGGTGCCGTTCAATTGCGGCACGGAATTCATCAGCGCCTTCGTGTACGGATGCAGCGGACGCCGCAGCAAATCGCGCGCGGGGGCCAGTTCCACGATTTGCCCGGCATACATCACCGCCACGCGATCTGCGATGTCGCCCACGATGCCGAGATTGTGCGTGATGAGCAGGATGCTCATGCCGAGCCGTTTCTTCAGGTCGAGCAACAATTCCAAAATCTGCGCCTGGATCGTCACGTCCAGCGCCGTCGTCGGTTCGTCGGCCACGAGCAGTTTCGGCTCGCTCGCCAGCGCCATCGCGATCATCACGCGCTGCTGCATGCCGCCGGACATTTCGAAGGGATAATTTCGGATGCGCGATTCCGGCGCGGGGATGCGCACCAGCTTCAACAGCCGGATCACTTCCTCGTCGGCCGCCTTTTCGGGCCGATGCAGCTTGAGCGATTCTTTGATTTGTTTGCCGATGCGGATAACCGGATTCAACGACGCGCTCGGCTCCTGGAACACGTAACTCACCACGCCGCCGCGAATATCGCGCAATTCTGCCGGCGACATCTTCAACACATCACGCCCGTTCAACAAAACTTCCCCGCTCACATAATTCGCCGGCGGCGTCGGCACCAAACGCCCGATGGAGAGTGCCGTCACCGTCTTGCCGCAGCCGCTTTCGCCGACGAGGCAAACTGTTTCACCCGCCTCCATCGACAGCGACACGCCGTCAACGGCGCGCAAACTGGCATCGCCCGAGAGAAAATCGAGTTTTAGGTTTTTGATGTCGAGCAACGGCACGACCAGAGTTTTAATTGGTGCGCGGCGGGTGTCACGTTGAATTCGTTGTGTGAACAACGCGCTAGCGTCTTGGAGTGCGGCAGCCCTCTGCCGCTTTGTAGCGCTCGAAAGCGGCAGAGGGCTGCCGCACTCCAAAACCTGGCGGAGCATTGATGGCCCAACTTAATAGTGCATTCGGGATTCCACTTGCCCGAACGGGCTTACGAAGTATTTTGCACGCAATAATTATGCGCTGGAAAATTATGTCTTGTCTCGCCCTTGCTTCGATTCTCGCCGGTTGCCGCACCGTCTCCCACGCGCCCGAGCCCGTGCCGATTGCCGAGGGCAATCTCCAGGAATTCGTCAGCCGCGCCGCCAAATTTAAATCCACCATTACCCTGCCGACCTGGGAAACGACCACGAACGAAATCGATTCCGCCGTCAAAAAGGCCATCACCGATGGTACCGCCGCACTGGATCGCATCGGTGCTTTGAGTGCTGCCCAAGTCAACTTCACCAACACGGTTCGGGCGCTGGATGATTTAGGCTTCGCGCTCTCGACCACGGACAATCGCCTGACAGTGATTCAACAGACCAGCACCAACGCCGCTATTCGCGATGTCGCAACCGAGGCGCTCCGCACGCTCGAGGGTTGGATGGTGAAGATTGATTATCGCGAGGACGTTTATCGCGCGTTGAAGGCGTATGCGGACACCGAGCCCGCGTTGCAAGGCGAGGATGCCAAATTGCTATTTGAAACCATGCGCGATTATCGCCGCGCCGGACTCGATTTGCCAAAGGCCGAGCGCGATGAAGTCGAGCGCATGCGCACGGAATTATCCAGCGTGACGCTCGATTTTGAGAAGAACGTGGAGGACGCCAAGGCGCCGGTGAAATTCACCAAGGAGCAACTCGAAGGTGTGCCGGAGGATTTTCTGAAGCAGGTGGAAACCAATGGCGAATACATGCCGATGGCGAACGTTACCTGGCATTACCTGACCATCGAGGAAAACGCCAAACGCGAGGACACGCGCAAAGAATTTCTCATCGCCCAATGCAACCTGGCCCGCGAGCAAAACATCCCGCTCCTGCAAAAAATGCTCGTCCTGCGCGACGGCATCGCCCACAAGCTTGGCTACAAAACCTACGCGGATTACGAAACGGAAACCAAGATGGTGAAGAACGGTGCGACCGCAATTGCCTTCGAAGAAAAGCTGACTTCCGGTTTGCAGCCAAAAGTCACGGCGGAGCTCGAGGAATTTCGCAAAATGAAAGCAGCGGAAACTGGCGATCCCAATGCCAAAATCAACATCTGGGACTGGCGCTATTTTGCAAATGAGTTGAAGAAGCAGAAGTACAATGTGGATGCCGAGCAACTGCGCGTTTATTTCCCCTATCAACACGTGCTCGACGGCATGTTCGCCATTTACCAGCACATCTTCGGTCTGAAATTTGAGCGTGTCGAACCGCCTTACAAATGGATCGGCGATTTGCAACTCTACGCCGTTTCCGACGCGAAAACCGGCGAGCCGCTCGGCTTGTTTTATCTCGACATGTTCCCGCGCGATGGCAAATACCATCACTTTGCGCAATTCGGTATCGTCGAAGGGAAGCTTTTGCCGGACGGAAAATATCAGCGCCCGGTGTGCGCGTTAATTTGCAATTTTCCCAAGCCGACGGCGGACCACCCGTCGCTCATGTCGCATGATGACGTGGAAACCATCTTCCATGAGTTCGGCCATGCGATGCACACCATTCTCACGCGCGCGAAATATGCGCGCTTCTCCGGCACCAGCGTGCCCCAGGATTTCGTCGAGGCGCCGTCGCAAATGCTCGAAAACTGGGCCTGGGACAAAAAAATTCTGGACACTTTCGCCGCGGATTATCGCGATCCGTCGAAAAAAATTCCTGCCGAAATCCTCGCCAAGCTCAAGGAAGCGCGCCTCGCCACGGAAGGCTCCTACTATCGCCGCCAGCTTTCTTTCGGCATGATGGATCTGGCGCTGCACACGCAAATCCACGCCGACAATCAGGATGAAACGCTGCCGCTCTCAAACAAGGTTCTCGGCGACGTCTTCCTGCCGATGCCGCGGGATACTGCGTTCGTGGCGTATTTTGACCACATTATCGGCTACGGCGCCGGGTATTACGGTTATGCGTGGGCGGATGCGATTTCCGCGGACATGGCGACCGTCTTTGAAAAATCGCCCGACGGTTTTCTTGACGTCAACGCCGGCATGCGCTTGCGCAAGGAAATTTACGAAGTCGGCGATTCCCGCGACGTAAACATCTCCATCGAGAAATTCCTCGGCCGCCCGCGCTCCCTCAATCCGTTCCTGAAAAAACTCGGCATCGACAAATCGACCGCCTCGGACGAAAAGAAATAGTGCGGTCCAATCACTGATTTAATTATTTAACTCATTTAACGAATCCGATGCTTCAACTCGAAGTCGATCAGCCAAAAAATCTACTGAAAATGGTGTTCTCCCAGCGCGTCACGCCGGAAGAAACCCGTGATGAGCGGGAACAACTCCCGGCGATTTTGCGCCAGTTGCAACCGGGCTTCAAACTGTTGGGCGACTTTACCGCCCTGGAGTCGATGGATTACGCGTGCGCGCCGGATATCGAATACACCATGGACCTCTGCAACGCAGCGGGGATTGCCAAAGTGGTCCGCGTCATTCCCGATCCGCGACGGGACATCGGCCTGAGCATCATGTCGCTGTTTCATTACCGCCGCGGCGTTTTGATCATTACTTGCCAGACCATGGAAGAAGGGCTGGCAGCGCTGGCGGATTAGGGGGTTAAACCACGACTCGGCCTGACAGCAGCAACGTGCTAATGCGCAAGTTCCCTTTCCTGCCCGCCCATTCAGGGTAGTACGCCCCACTGCATCTCCGACGAGCGGGTGTGATTTTAGAGTGGACATTTACCCGGAAGTAACCGATTAGTTATAACCCACTCGCCTTGGGGGCGGTTGAAGACATTACACCGCGGGGTAAATGACACCAAACAGGGGCGAGCGGTTGCTAATTATTGCGGGTATGGACGAACCACAAACGCAGGGTGCCAATCCTCCGAAACCAAACGGCGGAGACAAAGACCATTCGAACGAACCTTCCTTCTGGCAGCGGCCTGCTGTAATCGTCGTCGGCACGCTGGCCCTCGCGGTGCTCCTGATCTGGGGTTGCGGCAAGTTCGCTAACAGTCTTTCGCACCAGGGGACAGACGACGCGTTTCTCGCGGCAGACATCGTCTCCATCGCACCCAAAGTTTCGGGCCAGGTCACGAAGGTTTTCGTCAACGACAACCAGCTGGTGAAAGCGGGCGATCCCTTGGTGCAGATTGACCCACGCGATTTCGAGACCGCAGTGGCGCAGAAAAAAGCCGCGCTGCTCGCCGCCAACGCAAACACGAACGTGATTGAGTCGAGCTTCCAAATGCTCGGCGTGCAGGTGACCACTGCCACTGCCACGGCACAACAATCCGCCGCGCAGGCAGACGCAGACCGCGCCAAAGCCGAAAAGGCCGGATCAGATTTGAAGCGCGCCGAAGATTTGATCCAACGCAAAATTATTTCGCCGCAGGAATTTGACACCGCCAAATCCGCTGCGGACGCCGCCACCAATACGTGGAAAGCCAGCCAGGCCAAGGCGGACAGTGACAAATCCAAAATCGACGAAGCCAAAGCGCAGCTGGAAGCCGGCCGCAGCGCACTCATCCGCGCGCTCGCGCAGGCCAATCAATCGTCGGTCGATCTTCAAATGGCTGATCTTAGTCTTTCCTACACGCGCATTGTGGCGCCGGTGGACGGCCGCGTGACGCGCAAAGCCGTGGAACAGGGGGACTACGTTCAAGTCAGCCAGAAGTTGATGAGCGTCGTGCCCACGAACATCTGGGTCGTGGCAAATTTCAAGGAAACCCAGTTGAGAAAAATCCGCACGAATCAGCCGGTCGAAATCGAGGTGGACGCGGTGGGCGGCCGGAAGTATGCGGGCCACGTGCAGAGCATCCAGGCCGGCAGCGGCGCGGCTTTCAGCCTCCTGCCGCCCGAAAATGCGGTGGGCAATTTCGTGAAGGTCGTTCAGCGCGTGCCGGTGAAAATTGTTTTCGATAACCCAATCGAAGCCGAGCACACGCTTGGACCGGGCATGTCCGTGTCTCCCAGCGTTGAAGTTGGCAAGCCGATCGCGGAACCTATCGTAATCGTCGTCGGGATCGTCCTCGCGCTCGGCATCGGATTTTTGTGGTGGCGCGCCGCGAGCAAACACCGCGCGGCGTAATTCAACATGGCAGACGCATCCGCCAGTCAAACCGTCTGGAAGCCGAGCCACAACCCGTGGCTGATCGCCATTGCCGTCATGATGGCGACGTTCATGGAGATCCTGGACACGTCTGTGGCGAATGTCTCGCTGCCGCATATCGCCGGCAACCTATCCGTCACAACGGACGAGTCCACGTGGGTCCTGACGAGCTATCTGGTCTCGAATGCCATCGTGCTGCCGATCACCGGTTGGCTGGGAATTTATTTCGGGCGCAAAAACTTGCTCGTGATGTGCGTCTCGCTATTCACCATCGCGTCTATCCTTTGCGGTATGGCGCCGAATCTGCCGTTCCTCATTGTGGCGCGCATTTTGCAAGGCGTGGGCGGTGGCGCGATGCAGCCGATTGCGCAAGCAGTGTTGCTGGAAAGTTTTCCACCCTCCAAACGCGGTATTGCGATGGCGACCTACGGTATGGGCGTGATTGTGGCACCAATTCTTGGCCCCACGCTCGGCGGCTGGATCACGGACAATTATTCCTGGCGCTGGATTTTTTACATCAACGTGCCGGTGGGAATCGCCGCCGTGCTGATGGCGGAAGCGTTCATCGAAGATCCGCCTTATATCAAGAACGCAAAAATTGAAAAAGTCGACGGCCTGGGCTTCGGTTATCTCGCGATCTGGCTCGCCACCCTGCAGGTCGTGCTCGACAAAGGCCAGCAGGAGGATTGGTTCGCGTCCGAATGGATTCGCTGGTTTTCATTCATCTCGCTGGCATGTTTCCTGGCGTTCGTGGTGCGGGAGCTTCGCACAGATCATCCCATCGTCAATTTGCGCGTATTGAAAAACCGGAATTTTCTGGCCGGCATCATTCTCATCACCTGCCTCGGCGGCGTGCTTTACGGCACCACGGCGGCGCTGCCGATTTTTCTGCAAACGATGATGGGTTACCCGGCACTGCAAAGCGGCTACGCCCTCAGCCCGCGCGGTGTCGGTGCGCTCATCACGACCGCGATTGTCGGCCGGCTTATCGGCAAGGTGCCCAATCGCATTCTCCTCATGATAGGATTCGTGCTGCTCGCTGTGTCATCGTTCTGGCTTGGCCTCATCAATATGCAAATTTCCGTTTGGAACATCATCTGGCCGAGTGTGCTGAACGGCATCGCCATCAGTTTTATTTTTGTGCCGCTGACCACGTCCGCCATGGGCCATTTGCGCCAGGAACAAATGGGCAACGCCACGGGCATCTACAATCTCATGCGCAACCTCGGCGGCAGCTTCGGCATCGCCGGCGTCACGACCATCATCGCGCGCCGAGCGCAAGTGCACCAGGCGTTGATGGTGGGCCACATGACTCCCTACGATCCCGCCTTCACGCAACAGCTCGCCGCGGCGCAGCACGGGCTCGCATCCAGCAGCGGCTCGTGGCTCGCGCACGAGCAGGCGCTCGGGTTGCTTTACAATTCTCTGTTGCAGCAAAGCAATTTGTGGGCATTCGTGGAAAATTTCCGGCTCTTCGGTGTTTTGTGCTTGGTTTGCCTTCCGCTCATTTTATTATTTAAACACGTGCAACGCGGCCAAAAACCGATCGCGGCGCACTAGTTTGTTAAATGGTTAAATAAGTGATTCGTTAAATGAGTTAAATCAATCACCGATCGATGCGCACGCCCTCCTCATTTAACTTATTTAACCCATTTAACTGATTTAACTGGCCGATGACCGTCACCCTTTTCATCCCTTGCTTCGTGGACCTGATGTACCCGCGCGTCGCCATCAGCATCGTGGAGATTTTGGAGAAGCTCGGGCACAAAGTCGATTACCCGGAAGAACTCACGTGTTGCGGGCAACCGGCGTTCAACTCCGGTTACTGGCCCGAGGCGCGCGAAGTCGCCCTGCCAGTCCTGCGCCGATTACAAAATGCCGAAGCCGTGGTTATCGCGTCCGGTTCCTGCGGCGCGATGATAAAAGTTTTCTACCCGCAACTCTTCGCCGGCACAGAGCACGAAAAAGCCGCGAAGGAACTTTCGACGAAGTGCTACGAATTTTCCGATTTTCTGGTAACCAAACTCGGCGTGACGGATCTCGGCGCGCGCTTTCCGCACAAAGTCACGTTCCACGACGGCTGCCACGGCCTGCGCGAACTCGGCAATAAAAAACCTGCCCGCGATTTGCTGGCCAAAGTGCGCGACTTGCAACTCACCGAAATGCGCGATGCCGAAACCTGCTGCGGCTTCGGCGGCACCTTCGCCGCGAAGTTCCCGATGATTTCCACGGCCATGGGTGAAGTGAAATGCGCTTCCGCCGCGGAAACCAATGCCGAATATATCGTTTCCAACGACTCCAGTTGCTTGATGCATATTCAGGGGCTGGTGGATAAACAGGGGCGCAAGCTCAAGACCATTCATTTGGCGGAGATACTGACGAGTAAATAATTTTAACCACGGATGGACACGGATAAACACGGATCAAAAAATGGTGAGCTGACGCTTTACCGGCGCCTCGATTGGTTGATTGACCAATGGTGTCAGAGGCGCGCGTTGCGTCCGCTTCGATCATTGTTGCCTGTTTACCCTGGAGCTCTCGCTCATACAGATCAATTCGGCGACTTGCTGGAAGGATTGAGAGATATCAAAGGGCTTTGTCGAAAAGATCTCTCGAATGAAGAACTAAATTACGTAATTCAATCTGTAAACGAGCTTGAGGATATTATGAAGGCGAGGTTGGGTTCATGAATATCCGTGTTCATCCGTGTCCATCCGTGGTTAAATTGTTTTTCCGATGAGCAGCCCGCTCCAACAGTTCAAAGAACAAGCCGAAGTGCTCACGCAGGATTTGCGGCATCGCGATATCATCCAGACTGCGATGCGCAAATACGAGGTCGTGCGCGACAAATCGCGCGGCGCGTTTGCGGACTACCGCTCGGCACGGCAGGCGGCGGCCGAAACCAAGTGGGAAGCCATCAATCATCTCGACAAATATCTCGAGCAGTTCGCCAAAAATCTCGAAGCGCGCGGCACGAAAGTGCATTGGGCCACCACCGGCGAGCAGGCGCGTGAGATCATCCTTGGCATCATTCGCGAAAAGAAAGCGCGCTCGATCATTAAGTCGAAGGCGATGACCTCCGAGGAGATTCATCTCAACCACGCGCTGGAGCACGAGGGTTTTGAGGTCGTTGAATCGGACCTCGGCGAATTCATCGTGCAACTGCGCAAGGAAGCGCCCTATCACATCGTGTTTCCCGCGATGCACCTGACGCGCGGCGACATCAAGGATTTGTTCAACCGCGAGCTGAAGGCCAATTCCTCGGATAGTCCCGAGGAGTTGACCATGGTCGCGCGACGCGTCTTGCGTCAGAAATATATTCACGCCGACATTGGTTTCACCGGCGCCAATTTTGCCATTGCCGAAACCGGGATGATTTCCATCACCGAAAACGAAGGCAACGCCCGCCTCACCGCCGCGCTACCTAAAACGATGGTGACGCTGCTCGGCATCGAAAAAGTTTTGCCGCGCCTGGAAGATCTCGCGTTATTCCTGCCGCTGCTCGCCGCGTCCGGTACTGGCCAGGCGCTGACGTGTTACAACACGATGTACGGTGGCCCGCGCCAACCCGGCGAGACGGACGGGCCCGAGGAATGGCACGTGGTACTGCTCGACAACCGCCGCACCGAACTGCTCGCCGACGCCGAGCAACGTGACTCGCTGCATTGCATTCGCTGCGGCGCTTGCCTGAATGTCTGCCCGATTTTCCGCAACGTCGGCGGCCACACCTACGGCACCACTTATTCCGGCCCCATCGGCTCCGTCATCACGCCGCATCTGCGCGGCCTGCAGGATTGGAAGCATCTTTCGTTTTCGAGCTCACTCTGCGGCGCGTGCAGCGAAACGTGCCCGGTGAAAATCGATCTCGCGCATCACCTCCTGCAAAACCGCCGCAATGCCTCGCAGGAAAAACCCTCGTTCTCCTGGAAAACGAGCTTCAAACTGTTCTCATTCATTTTCAATCGTCCGGCGCTTTACAAACTCATTGGCCCCCTCGGCCGCATCGGTCAAAAGCTGCATCCGATGGTAAAAGGCACGAAACTGGACCCGGCGTATTCGTGGACCAAGACGCGTGAAGCGCCGAAAATCGCGCCGCAGACGTTCAAGGAATATTGGAGGAGCCGAAAATGAGCGAACGGGAAAAAATCTTTGCGCGCATTCGCGAAGCGCTCACGGTAAAAGCGCCGTTGCCCGGCCATCACGACGCGACGGCGCATCGCCCCGCATCCAACGGCGTGCCTTCGGCTCAAGCACGCCAATGGCTCCCACCGACGGGTGATTCCCTCGACGAACAACTCGTGCGTTTTCGCGCCAACGCCGCGGACCTCAAAGCCACATTTTATCTCCCGAGCAACCGCGAAGAACTCGCCAAATTACTTCTCGAACTACGCGATGTGGAAGGCTGGAAAAAAGTCGCGTCGCATAGTGGTGAGCTGACGGACGCGGCCTGCAAGACATTGGGATTGCCCGTGTGCCTCACGGATCAACCTTATGATGCAAGCGCAGTTGAAGCCTGTGACGTAGGCATCACGGAGTGCGACGCCCTCGTTGCGCAAACCGGCAGTGTGTTGGTCACAAACCGCAGCGCCGGCGGACGCGCCCTCTCAGTGCTGCCGCCGCATCACGTGGTCATCGCGCGGCGCGAACAGCTATTGCGCGACTTGCCCGCCGCATTCGAGTTGTTGAAGAAGAAATATGACGGCAATTACCCGAGCATGATTTCATTTATCACCGGCCCGAGCCGCACCGGCGACATCGAGCGCATCCTCGTCCTCGGCGCCCATGGGCCGAAGAAACTTACGATTTTCTGCGTGTAGAATAGTGGCACGGGCATCTTGCCGTGCGAACAGAAATCCGAAAACTCACGGGCGAGACGCCCGTGCCACTATCCCCGCCCGATTCTTCAACCCCTCCACATCCACGTTATTAATATACTTCACGAGGTTCTCCCAGCCGGGATTGAAATGGAACCCGCCCTCTTTCATTTCCTGAATCGCGGCTTCTTTCGTCCAGCCGCAATAAACGATGCGATACACGGCGCAAATCATGCCGGTGCGATCCGCGCCACGCTGGCAATGGACGAAGAGCGGCAGATTATTCGTGTTGCTCGCGACTTTCAGGAACGCAACCACATCCTCATCCTCTGCGTGCCATGGCTTCATGTGCAACCGCGCAAGTTTCATTTCGCCGCTCGACACCAACCCGTGATCGGAATGAAAACTGCGCAGATTCAAAACCGTTTTCACGCCCATGGCCTTGAGTTCCGCCATTCCTTGTGCACTCGGCTGCGCGCCGCGGTAAAGATTGGTGGTGACCTCGTAAAAATTCGTCAAACCTGGGCGCACCAGCGGCGCAGCCCAATTCGAAGGACGCGTTTTGATTTCACTCGTTTGCGCCATTGCCGCGCACCCGGCGAGGCAAATGGCGAAGACAGCCAGCCTTAATTTCATTTCGCTTTAAATCGATGCATCTGCGCGCGCTTCAGTTCGCGATCGGAATCGCGCTTCTTCAAATCCTCGCGCTTGTCGTATTGCGCTTTGCCTTTGCCCACGCCCAGCGCAACTTTCACCTTGCCGTTCTTCCAATAAAACGAGAGCGGCACCAGCGCATTGCCGGCCACCGAAACGAGGGTGAACAACTTCCGAATCTCCGACTTGTGCAGCAAAAGTTTCCGCACGGCCTTGGGCTCGTGATTCTGTATGTTGCCCTGCGCGTATTCCTCGATGTGCGCGTTGTAGAGAAACACCTGGTTATTTTCCACGCGCGCGAAGGCATCACTAATCTGCCCCTTGCCCGCGCGCAACGCCTTCACCTCGGTGCCGCGCAACACAATCCCTGCCTCGAACGTGTCGAGGATGTGATAGTCGCGCCGTGCCTTTGCGTTGGTGACGATGTCAGCCACAAAAAAATTTACGATTTACGTGCAATAAAGCGCGTAAATCGTAAATGGTAAATCTAAATTAAACCGAAATTATTTCTTCTTCGAGCGCTTCTTGGCCGTCGGACGGGTCAATTCCACCAATTCCGGCAGCTCGAAACCGATCTTGTCGTCGATGATTTCCGCCAGCGCGATGTCCGCCACGCCCATGGTCGGGCTGGCATCGATGAGCGGACGGCTCATGGCGCCCGCGCCGGAGTTGAGCTGGCGCACGCGGCGTGAGACTAAATTCACCAGAACGTTGGGGTTGCCAACCTTCTCCAAAGCTTTTTTCGTGAGTTCTGCGTTCAAGGTCTTATTTCCGGGTTTCGAAACGAGCGCAGTAAAATAGCTGTAAACCGCGCGAATGCAATATTAAAATTCCGATTCGACTTGCGCCCGAAAAGCCCTTTGCCTACAACACAGACCGCATATTTGTGATGAAAAAGCATTCGGGCAGCACAACAAAGGGCAGTTTTGATCTGGAAAAGTTCCTGGCAGCCAGCACAGCCTCGGTCAATAAGGCTCTCGACACCTTTCTTCCGTCGGAAAAAACCAAGCCGGCCACAATTCATAAGGCCATGCGCTATTCGCTCTTCGCGGGTGGCAAACGCATGCGCCCGGCGGTGTGCCTCGCGGCAGCGGCCGCGTGCGGCGGCAGCGAAGCCGATGCCATGCCTCTTGCCTGCGCGGTCGAATGCATCCACACGTACTCGCTTGTCCACGATGATTTGCCGGCGATGGACAATGACGATTATCGCCGCGGCAAATTAACCAATCACAAAGTATTCGGCGAAGGCATTGCCGTGCTCGCGGGTGACGCGCTGCTGACGCAGGCGTTCGAAATCGCCGCGAAAGCGAAGGGCTGGCCGCGCTATTCTCATCAGGACCTGATTCTCGAAATTGCGCGCGCCTCCGGTTCGCTGCAGCTCATCGCCGGCCAGGTCGCGGACCTCGAAGGCGAAGGCAAGAAGACCTCCGTGGAGCAACTGCGCTACATTCACGAGCGCAAGACCTCCGCGCTGCTCTGCTGCTCCGTCCGGCTCGGCGGCATGAGCGCGAATTGCACCCCCGCGCAACTCAAGGCGCTCACCGACTTCGGCTACAATGTCGGTCTTGCCTTTCAGGTTATCGACGACATCCTCGACGTCACCCAAACCAGCGAGCAACTCGGCAAAACCGCCGGTAAAGACACGAAAGCGCAAAAGGCGACGTATCCGTCGATAGTCGGCTTGGACAAATCCCGCAAGATCGCCGAGCAATTGACCGAAAAGGCATTTGCCGCCTTGAAAGCCTTCAAAGGCAAAGCCGCAGCGCTCGAGGGATTGGCGGAGTTTTTGTTGAAGCGGGATAAATAGCTGTCACCCGCAGCTCGCGGGTTCAATTCGGCGTCTCGCCGAATTGCGGGCGCGTAGTGGCTTCCAAAACGGTTATTCTTCTTGGTGCGATCGCCCCCGCAATTTCTGACAGACGTCCGAAACGACCCGCGAGACGCGAGTGCTACACAATCTGAGGGGCCTACTGCTCCGAATAAAACTTATCCACCTTCGCCTGAACGTCTCGATATCCAATGTCGATGGCGTAAATCTGTTCGAATTGTTCGTTCGCCTCTTTTGGCTTCTCCATCGCTTCGAAGACCGAGCCAAGATTGTAAACCAAATCCTTCTTTTCCTCGTCGAAAATCTGCTTTTCCTTGATCGCTTCCTGGAAAGTTGAAACCGCCAGCGGATACATTTTGCGCTTGGCGAAACATTGCGCCAGGTAATTCATTGACGGGAGCTTTCGATTCGGATTGTTCTTAGCTTTCTGGAATTCCGCCATCGCCTCGGCAATTTTTCCCGCATTGAAATACAGCACGCCCATCTCGTAACGGATGGCAAGGTCGGTGGGATTCCGTTCCACGCGCTTCTGACATTCGGAAATGCGATACGCCTGCTTCTCGGCATTGATCTGCGCCACGCGTTCCGAGTAATCCGGGGCCGTCGCATCCAATTGCTCAATCTGATAATCGAACTGTTTCGATTTCGTCGTCGCGATGGCAGCCGCAATGGATGCGTCACTGGCGCCCGCTTCCGTGGCAGTAATTTTCTCGTAATACTGCAGCGCGAGCTCGAATTTCTTCTTCTGCGTGTAAAGCTCGGCGATATTGCGCAGCACGCGCACATTGTTCGGCTCGTTTTTCAGCCGGGCTTCGTATTCATCGATCAGGTTCTGCGCCTGGTCCTCGGTTTTCTGGACGCGATTGGCCTGCTCGAGTGATTTGGCCTCATCCGCGTTGCGCAAAATATCGCGGTACGACCCCCCGCCGCCTTCCAGCGCCGCGTAGCCGCCTTCGTTCAGGGTCTTTCGCGCGGACAAATCCTTCAAAGCCTGGTGAAGATCCGGATCGTTCGGCATCAGGCGCGCCGATTCCATCAGGATTCGCTCAGCGAGTTGCGCCTGGCCGCTTTCCGCCAGCATATTCGCGTAGGGAATGCTGATGTTCTTGTCCTTCGGATTATTTTTGAAAAGAACATCGTAGGACATCACCGCCGTCTTCGGCATGCTCAACGCCACCGCCGCCTCGGCAATCAACTTATGTCCGGCGTTGCTCGTCGGATCGCTGTTGAGAATCTGCTCGCCAATTTTCAATGCCTCGGCGGGATCACGGCGCAATGCAATTTGCCCTTTGGCGATCAATGGAGCCGAACTCGCGCCGCTCAATGCTTTCCCGAAAAATCCTTTGCCACCGCCCGCCTTCTTTTGCTGGGCGGAGCGCAAAGCCTTGCGGCCTTCGTAGAACCCGGGCTCCTTTTCCAGGACCTGGCTGAGCAAATCGATCGAGTAATCGTAGTTCTCACGGGTTAACGCGTCGTTGCCTTTTTGAAAGATCGCTCGGACGTCGCGGGAAATTTCATTCACACTCTTTTCTGCCATAAGTGCAATTTAATGCGAGAGGCCGGTAAAAATCCAATAGAATTCGCACAGTGGCACGGGCATCTTGCCCGTGCGACCACTCCTTAGTTGCGCAAGCATCGCATTTTGTTTATCTCGCTGGAAATGCCTCGCCGCCCGAGTCTGCTCTATCGCCTTCGGCATTATATCCAGGGACCCAATCCCCTGCATCCGGCAGTTTGGGAAGGACGACTCGCGCCCATTACTTTCAGGCGATTTCAAATGGGGGATCTTACCGATTGCCTCGAGATTTACAAATTGAACAAGCCGGGGCGATTCCCCGAGGGCGTAATCGACCAGTATGAAAAATGCCTGCGCGAGCAAAGCTCCTATTTTTTAGTGGCGGAAAGAAACGGCCAAATCATCGCGACCGGCGGGATCGCTTATTCCCAGAAGCCTTATTGGGCGATGTTATCTTTCGGCTTGGTGAGACCAGACCAGCAGGAAAAAGGAGTTGGCACTGCCCTTTTGTTGGCCAGGCTCGCGCTGCTGAAAAAAAGCGAGCCAGTCTATCGCGTATTGATTTGCGCCCTAATCAATTCTTTGGGTTTCTATGAACGGTTTGGGTTTCGAAGAATTGGGACTTGGAAAGATCCTCATGGCGTGGAACATCCTCTCGGCTCACTGGTAATCCACTACTCGGAAGCGCAGGAATGCCACAAATTGCTGACCGAACATGGAATTGCTGTGCCTCACGACGAAGCACAAGTTCCCTTCCGGGAAAAACCTGACGAGAAACCCACCGATTAACGCACGGGCGAGACGCCCGTGCCACTATCAAATCGTGAAATCCCCGTCGTCCGTCTTCACCGTCTCCGTCGGCGGCGAAAACATTCCGGCGGCGACCGTCGCATTCGTTCCCTGCTCAATCAAAATAAACGAGCCAGTCAAACGATTGTTCGTGTAGCCGTCAAACACCAGAGGCTTGGCAGTCTTCAAACGAATCGTGCCAATGTCATTCATCGCCAGTTCGCTCGGATTCGGCTCCGATTCAAATGTGGAGAGGCGAATCTTGCTTTCGATACTCGAGACGACGCATTGAACCGTTTGCGTAGTGTGCTTCACGAAATATTTTTTGCCCTGCTGCAGCGGCTTCGGGTGCATCCAACAAATCTTGGCGTGCAGATCCGAGTTCAATCCCGGCAGATTTTCAAACCCCACGAGCATGTCGCCGCGGCTGATGTCGATATCGTCCTCCAGGCAGATCGTGACCGATTGCGGACAGAACGCTTCGTCCAGTGAACCGTCGAGCGTCCAGATATCCTTGACCTTGCTCTTCAAACCACTCGGTAACGCCAGCACGGCCTGGCCTTTTTTGACAAGGCCACCGGCAATTTGCCCGCTCAACCCGCGGAAATCATGCAGCGAATGGTCGGTCGGATCATTCGGGCGATTCACCCACTGCACCGGGAAACGGAACGCACTCAAGTTCCAATCACTCGCGATATGCACGGTTTCCAAATGACCGAGCAAATTCGGCCCCTGATACCACGGTGTGTGCTTCGAAGTATCGACGACGTTGTCGCCGTTCAGCGCGCTGATCGGAATAAATTTCACGTCCCTCAACACATCCAGGCGCGGCAGAAAATTTTCAATCTCCTCGCGAATTTCCTGGAAGCGATCTTCGCTCCAATCGACGAGGTCCATTTTGTTCACGGCAATGACGATATGCGGAATCCCGAGCAGCGCCGCAATGTAGGTATGCCGGCGGGTTTGCTCGATGACTCCCTGCCGAGCATCCACGAGCACGATGGAAAGGTTCGCGGTCGAAGCGCCCGTGACCATATTGCGCGTGTATTGCACGTGCCCAGGCGTGTCCGCCACGATGAACTTGCGCTTGGGGGTCGCGAAATAACGATACGCCACATCGATTGTGATGCCCTGCTCACGCTCGGCGCGCAGGCCGTCCGTAAGATTCGCAAGATTGATCTGCCCGCCGCCAGTGATGTCCGCGCTGCGTTCGAGCGCTTCAATCTGGTCTTCCATCAAATTTTTGGAGTCATAAAGCAACCGGCCGATGAGCGTGGACTTTCCATCGTCCACCGAGCCGCAGGTGTTGAAACGGAGAATTTCGATTGAATGAGATGATTGGGGCATGTCTGAAAGGTTCTAGCTTCTGATTAGAAATATCCTGCCTTTTTGCGGTCCTCCATCGCCGCTTCGCTTGCCTTGTCGTCGGCACGGGAGCCACGTTCAGTCACGCGCGCGGCGGAGATTTCGGCAACGATGTCATCCAAACTATCCGCGCGCGATTCCAGCATGCCAGTGCTGATCATGTCGGCAATGGTGCGCACGCGAACGACGAGTTTCTTTATCTCCTCGTTCGGTTTCGGACGGCCACCCGCAAACGGGTCGGGCTTGCCATTTTCGGTGTGGGGCGGCGGGACCGGCAACCACTGACCGCCGCGGCGGAAGCACTCCCGCTGGTGGCTGAAATAAATGCTCGGTACTTCGAGTTGCTCGCGCCGAATGTATTCCCACACATCCATCTCGGTCCAATTGGAGAGCGGAAACACGCGCATGTTCTCGCCCGGATTCAACCGCGCGTTGTAAAGATTCCAAATTTCCGGCCGCTGATTCTTCGGATCCCACTGGCCGAAACCATCGCGGAAACTGAAAAACCGTTCCTTTGCTCGCGCCTTTTCCTCATCGCGCCGTGCGCCGCCGATGCAGCAGTCAAAGCGGTTTTCTTCAATCGCGCTCAGGAGCGCGGGAATTTGCAAGCGATTGCGACTGATATCGTGCTTGTTCAAAACGGCCGTACCGTTGGCAATCGCCTTGTCGACCGTGCTCACGATCAATTTCGCGCCCAGTTGCTTCGCGCGGCGATCGCGGAATTCAATCAACTCAGGAAACTCGTGCCCCGTCTCCACATTCAGCAATGGCATCGGGATGTCCGCGGGCCGAAACGCTTTTTCAGCAAGACGCAGCAAGCAGATGGAATCCTTGCCGCCGGAAAAAAGAATCGCGGGCCGCTCGAATTCACCCGCCACTTCACGCATGACGTGAATGGCTTCGGTTTCAAGATATCCAAGATGGTCGAGGTGGTAGGAATTGCTTTTCACAGGAAAATCAAATGCCGGAGCCGGCGGTGACGACATCTTTGCCCCAAGTCGCGTGCAAACCGCATTCGCGCTTCTCGTCCGCCTTGGCAGGATCAAAATAATCCCACTCGTTCGGCAGGTTGTGCTGTTTCAAATACGCCTCCATATCGGCGTCGCTCAGATAAAAAACCGGGCTGACTTTCAGAGCGCCAAAATTTTTGTCCTCGCTGACGACATCGAGTTCGGCGCGATTTGGATTCTGCACCTTGCGCAACGCCGTGATCCACACCGACGGCGCCAGTTCCTTCATGCCGCGTTGAAACGGCTCAAGTTTCATCTGCGCGCTGAATTGCTTCAGGCCCGCTTCGTCCTCCGTCGTCGGCACCGGCCCGTAAACCGCCTCGCGATGCGCCACGGTCAACTTCGGCAGGTACGCTTTGATGTTCAGCTTGAGCAATTTTCGCAACTCCTCAGCGTGCTTGTAGGTCGCGGGGCGATTGTAACCGTGATCCACCCACAACACCGGAATCTCCGGCTGCACCTGCACCGCGAGGTGCAGAATGACGGCTTCGTAAGGCCGGAAATTCGTGGACACAATCGCGCGGCCATTGGTTTGCGCGATTGCCCACTTCACAATTTCCAATGGGGATTTCCCCTTTAATTCAGCGTTGGCTTTGGCTATCCGTTCGGGACTCATAGAAAATGCGTTGAAGATTGCCCTTAGTTGGCAGCGGCCAGCTCTTGTTTCTTCTCTTCCTGCAACAAGACGCGGTCGCACCAATCACCAAATCGTTCGCCCTCGCTGCGTTCCTTCACAAAGCGCGTGAGCACCGGACGAAGTTCGTTTTCGATATCCGGATCTTTTACCGTGTCCTTCCAGACGCGATTGAGGCGGGTGCCCGCGGCATCGCCTCCGAGCCAGAGTTGGTAACGCCCGGGCGCTTTACCCACGAAAGCGATTTCCGCCATATAAGGCCGCGCGCAACCGTTTGGGCAACCGGTGGAGCGAATAATAATCTCCTCGTTGGTCAAACCGAGGTCGCCGCAAAGCTTTTCAATGCGGTCTACCAAACCGGGCAACATGCGTTCCGATTCCGCGAGCGCGAGACCGCAGGTCGGCAATGCCGGGCACGCCATCGACGCCGCATGAAAGAGGCTGGCCTGATTCTCGGTTTTCACTCCGTGTTCACCCAGCAACGCCGTAATCGCGGCTTTCTCCGACTCGGGAACATTCGCGAGAATGACATTTTGGTTCGTGGTAAGGCGAAATTCGATGTTCGGGTACGCCTCGGCCACCTTGCGCAACGCCGTTTTCATCTGATGCCCGGGCACGTCTTTAACGCGGCCGGTTTCGACGAACAACGTCAGGAACCAGCGACCATCCACCTGCTTGTTCCAATCATAGAGATCGTTAACCGTGGTGAATTTGTACGGCTTCGCCGGCGCGAGCTTCACGTGCGCGCGTTTTTCAACTTCCGCACGTGCCCACTCCACACCACGTTCTTCAATGACGTACTTGAGACGCGCATGTTTGCGGTCGGTGCGATCGCCAAAATCGCGATGAATCGTCACCACCGCCTTGGCCACGTCGATGAGTTTGTCTGGCGTAATGAATCCCAGGACAGACGCGAGGCGCGGATAAGTTACCTTCATTCCGTGTGTGCGCCCCATACCCCCGCCGACGGCAATATTGTATCCGACGAGTTTGTCGTTCTCGACAATCGCGATGAAACCGAGATCGTTCGTAAAAACATCCACGTCGTTGACTGGAGGAATCACAAACGCAACCTTGAACTTGCGCGGCAACCAGGTCTTGCCATACAGCGGGTCCGCCCACGCTTTGTTAACCGGATCATCCGTCTTGATTTGGTAACCATCGATCCAAATGGCGTGATAAGCGCGCGTCTGCGGCCGCAACGCATCGGCCACCCGCACACAATCCGCATAAACATCTTCGCGTGCTTTGGTGAAAGCCGGCATCGGGGGAGCCAGGACGTTGCGATTCACATCGCCACAAGCTGCGAGCGTGGACAACAAAGCCTCGTTAATTTTTTTGATAAGGCGCCGCAAATTGGCTTTGACCACCCCATGAAATTGGATGCTCTGCCTGGTCGTGATACGCAGGGTATTGTTGCCGTACATCCAGGCCAGTTCATCAAACACCAGCCATTGATGCGGCGTCATGACCCCGCCCGGAATGCGCCCGCGGATCATCATGATATACTTCTTCCCCCCGGCGCGCTGGTCGCGATCATCCTGCTGGTAACAACCGTGAAACTTCAGGAACTGGTTATCGTCGCCGGAAAATTGATCCGTCGCCCCATTGGCGAGCGCCGCCGCAATGGTGCCGGCGAGGAGAGGATTGGCTTCCTTTATCTCCTCGTTATGCGTTAATTCTGCTGGCTTTTTCTCAATCACAAGTTATTTACTAATGTTAGTAATGATTATCGGCAAACTGCATCAGATTGTCAAATCCCATTTCGGCCGTCGGCGCGAAGCCGTTTTACCTAGCAAAACGCAGGAATAAATTCCAGTCTTAGATTTAACGTAAATTTTCGCGAAAACCCAGCAAAGAGAAGGCCAATGGCAAGCCAGCCACCGATTTATTTCGATAACAACGCCACTACCCCCCTTTCGCCGGAGGTGCTGGACGCCATGTTGCCGTTCTTGCGCGAGCATTGGGGTAATCCCTCAAGCATCTACGGCTTCGGCCGCCAACTGACAAAACCGCTGGATCTCGCGCGCGAAAAAGTTGCCGCACTGATCAATGCCGAGCCGCGCGAAATTATTTTCACCAGCGGCGGTACCGAGAGCAATAATTCCGCCCTGCAAAGCGCCCTCGACACCCGCCCTCAAAGGCGGCACATCGTCGTCACCGCCGTCGAGCACTCCGCCACGATCAAATTTTGCGCGCACCTGAAGAATCTCGGCCTCGAGGTCACGCTTGTGCCGGTCGATGTTGAAGGTCGCCTCGATCTTCGTGTGCTGGAACAATCCATCCGCACCGAAACCGCCATCGCTTCCGTGATGACCGCGAACAACGAAACCGGCGTGCTCTTTCCTATCAACGAAATCGCCGCGATTTGCCGGACCAAAGACGTGTTGTTTCACACAGACGCGGTGCAGGCGCCTGGCAAATTAAAAATTGACGTGAGAGAATCCGGCGTCGATTTCCTTTCGCTCTCCGCGCACAAACTGTATGGACCGAAAGGCGTCGGAATGTTGTACGTCAAACGCGGCGTTAAATATCAGCCCTACGTCATCGGCGGCGGACAGGAACAAGGCCGGCGCGGCGGTACGGAAAATGTGGCGGGCATTATCGGCTTCGGTTGCGCGGCAGAACTGGCCATGGCGCAATTATCCGACGCAAACACGCGCGTTCGCGCGCTGCGCGACAAATTGGAGGCCGGCATTCTCAAAAGCATCCCGGGCGTAACCCGCAACGGCTCTGCCGCCGAGCGACTCCCGAACACATCGAATCTGTCGTTCGAAGGCATCGAAGCCGAAGGCATCTTACTGCTGCTCGACGAACAAGGCATTTGCGCCTCCAGCGGCTCCGCATGCACATCCGGCTCACTGGATCCTTCCCACGTGTTGCTGGCCATGGGCCGCGATCCCGCGCAAGCTCGCGCCAGCGTCCGCTTCAGCCTGGGCATCTACAATACGGAAGCCGACGTGGATTTTGTCTTGAAACAATTGCCGCCGATCATTGCAAAGCTACGGTCGCGCAGATAGTAGCGCGGGCATCTTGCCCGTGCGATCAAAAGAAGAACTCACGGGCGAGACGCCCGTGCCACTAAGTCGCTGGAATAAACCGCTGAAATAAAATCGCCAAGCCGAACAACGCCAAAAACGCCACTCCAAGATCTCGCGGTGCATCGCACACTGCGAGCCAATCCACAAAAACAATTCCCGCCAGCAAGCCGGAAACCGTCCGCCCAATCTGCCGGTCCAGCGCCCACAGGTACGTTCGCAAACTTCGCACCACCCACAGCCCCAGCACCAGCGAAAGAACGGCCGCGCTCTTCCGGTAGTCGCTAGGGTTCATCAAAAACGCGAGCACGACAGGCGCGGGCAATAAAATCAGCGGCCAATACTGAACCGGCCCGCGCGCACTTTCGCGCCGCGCAAGAAAACTGAGTCCCACCACATACAACGCCAGCGCGAGCCCGCACCACACCGGCCAACCAAACTCTCCCGCGCCAATCGATGCCGCCAGCGGATAAACAAAAAACCGGCACGCCCCCATCAGCAACGGTGAAAACGTGACCAGCTTGTGCAGCGCATCGTAAACCAGGATGCAAACCACGAGCACGACCCCCAGTATGCCGGTCGTGTTGCCGATCCAGAAAAGACTCGCGAGGCCAAGTATGATCCACAACAACCCCAACTGCGAAACCATCGCCGCCGAAATATCTCCGCGCGGGATGGGCCGCTCCTTGCGATGCTGCCGATCGAAGTTCGCATCGAAAGCATCGTTCAGATACATGCCTCCCACGTAGAGCAGCGTGACGCCCGCAAAGAGGAACGGAAGATTCGCCGTGCTCCCATGCCCGCCGAGCCACCATCCCGCCAGGCAGTTGGACCAAACTGTCGGCAGGTTGGAAGCGCGGCCCAAAACCAACAAGGTTCGCAGACTCGGCATGCGCGCAAGCTTGTAGCCGGAAATCGCCTGAGGTTCAACCTTTCGATAGTGGCACGGGCGTCTTGCCTGTGTGATTCAATTCGCACGGGCGAGACGCCCCTGCCACTATGCCAGCCCCCGCTCCCTCAAATTCCCCAAGGTCCACTCATACTCCGCCGCGAGTTGGTCCACGACATCCGCGTGCTTCAATTCCTCCGGCAACACTTCCCACGTGTACGTCTCCATCTCAAGATGCGTGCACATGCCGGGATTCGCCGCCAGCAAATCCATCGCGCCAAGAATATGATCCGCCGTCGTATCAAATACCGGCGTGGGCGGGCTGTGTAAGGGCACATGAAAATGAATGCGCCATTCCGCCGCAAACTCGGCCTCCTCATTCTCCGGCGGTTCACCTGCCAGCGCTTCGTCCAAATCCCGGTAAATGAACCGCTGCCCATCCTCGCGGCACACCACGACCTGATGCAAATAAACATCCTCAGCATACGCCGCCAGCGCTTCGCGCGCTTCAGCGGTGGGCCGGACCTTGAGCGCCGCACTGAGATGCAGCTTGCTGATTTTGATGCCGCGCTGCAGCAGGCAGCCGAGCGCGTTCTGCGGTTCCTCGAATTCCACCGCGAAATGGCACGTGTCGTAATTCACGCCGAGATGCTCCATCAACCGCGGGTCGCGCGGATGCTCGGCACGCATGCGATCAAAAAATTGGATCGTCTCGCCGCTGCTTTCCAGCAGGCAAAGAGGTTCAGGCTCCAGCCCCAGATGCATTTTTCGGCCAGTCTGTTCGCTCAACCGCGCCACATGCTCCACGCAATGCCAGATATTTTCGCGAATGCGCTTCAAATCCTCCCCACGCAGGGGAAATCCCTTAAACGACGCCGGCAACGTGCTCACACTCGCCTCGACTCCCTCCGGAGTGAAACGCGCCAGCAGATCGAACAGCAAGTTGGTGTAAGCCAGGCGCTCAGGCGTAGTCCAATCCGGCGTGTAAACATTCTCCTTCACGCGCGCGCCATGGAATTGGCCAAAGGGGAATCCGTTGATGGTAAAAACGTAGCACTGATTTTTGCCGAGCCAGCGCTGGAATTCGAGCAAGGCGTCCCGCTTGGACAATTCGTGAGCCGCCTGATTGCTCAGGCGCAGGCCAATGCCGTAAGGCTGTTTGGGACAAACCCGCTCGCGCACGCGCAACGCATACGTGTTCAGCGACTCGAAAGTCTCCGCCCAGGTCTCGCCGCGGTGGACATTCGTGCAATACGCCAGATGCAAACCCGCGTTGAGTTTCATTGGTGAAACCATCCTACGCCTCGTTTGCAGAACTGGAAGTACGAAATGGCATGGTCGCACGGCATCTTGCCGTACGAATCGATCTCAAATTCTCGACTTGGAACGCATGGGCGAGACGCCCACGCCACTAAAAACAACGCCGGCGCTTTGAAACAAAGCGCCGGCGCTCGAACCCAAAAGGAAGTGCTATTGCGGATTTCCAGTGGCGCTGTTAGGCGCGGTATCCGAGCCGGTCCCTTGGCTGGCATTATTATTAAACTGATTCTTATCCTGACCACTCGAGGTCTTGTTAATCGAATCAGTCTTATATGACTGCTCGCTCGTCTCGCTCGTTCCACCCATGTTGCGGTCGCTGTTTTCGTGCGAAGCGCATCCCCCCGCGAGCAATGCCGCCACACCAAAAGCTGTGAGTAATTTCTTCATATGTCTTTTCTCTCCTTGTGAAAATCCCTTGATCCCTTTTTCGACCCCACAGGCTGGGCTCGCGCCCAGCCTGTGGTCGGTCAAACCAACCGATGTGCCGAGGCAATCCCAATTGCCTTAGCGCGCCGGATGGTAATTGTTGTTACGATCGTTGTCGTAGCGGCCAGTCGGCTGAAGATTGCCGCCCTGATAATTTCCCTGCGGCTTCAGCGAGATATTATTGACGACTTGCGTTACGCCTTCAGCACGCTGCGCAATATCGCCCGCGCGTTGCTTCTGTTCGTCCGTGTCCACGAAACCGCTCAACTGCACCACGCCGTCAAACGTCTTCACGTCCACGCCGCTGAACTTATAAACCGGCTCACGATTGAGATCGTGCTTCACCGTCGAGGTGATGGTTTTGTCATCCAACGTGCGGCCCATCGTGCGGTCGCCGTGATGGTTTAACATTTCGCAACCGGTCAACGCGAACATCGCGCTCATACCGCCCACCAGAATCATTTTTTTGACATTTAACATAGGCATTTCCTTTCATGGCCACGCTCGCATCGCCAATCTCGCGATTCCATGGGGTGCAATGCCCGAAACCTGATAAAAAAACACGGCGAATCAAAATCGCTGGGGTGAAATGAGTAGGATTTAAGTGAAGAAAATCACTGGAGCCGGACTGTTTCGATAGAAGGGCCGAGCAGGCGCTCGGCGCTTCTCTGTTACTGCTGCAACCCCAGCATCGAATACGGACGCACCGTATCGCCACCAACTCCATATTTCGGTTTTGCCTTGAAGGAGAAAGTGAACACCAGCGAGTAATCCTTTGCACGTCCCGGACCGCTGTCACGGACCCCGCCAGTGATCGCCGCGGTCCAACTCCGCAAATCACGATAGAGACTGTAATACTGCTCCTGCAATCGCCCGTTGCGCACGTCGTAATGGTGAGTCGCGCGCGTGCCCCAGTTTTCGTTGAGCTTGAAGAACAACGCACTCGTGAAAACATTATCCCCCTGGCCCAGCGCCGTCGGCAAACGGCTGAAATCGTCGCGCAAATAAAAATGTCCGAGCGTCCAGCTCCACATATCGCTCGGCTGCAGCGTCAGCGTGTGCAGCGCCATGCGCCAGTTGCCCGTGTTCAGATCCAGCCGCGTTTGCGATTCCAACGTCAGCCACGATCGCGGCGCGAAGCCCAAATCAGAATACAAATCGGCGAACGTCCGCTGGTCCTGCCGCGGCTTCAAACGCCAGTCCGTGTAAAGCTGCCAATCCAACAAGTTCGCCACCTGTCCCTCGCGCTTCGTCTGCAACTGATTTCGCAAACCGAATCGCAGCACATTCTGGCTGTCAATGGAATCAATCGAATTATATTCCGGAAACTCGATCGGCAGCAGTCGCAGGCTCGCCAATTCGTAATCAAACTGCGGCAACTGCGTCGGGTGCACATTCGGGCTCGGCACATACACGTAATTTACCGACGGCTGAATGATGTGCCGCAGCCCATCCACATCGAGCAGATTGTTTCTCACACCCGGCCACACGCGCGAGGCTTTGAAGGTGACTTCCGCGCCCGTGTTGAACACGCCGCGCGTTTCCTCTTCCGTGTTGAGCCCTGGCCCGCCTGATTCCGTGTAATACGTCAACCGCCCGCCCACGCGCGGCGTCACGTTCAGCCAGCCAAACAAAGTTTGCGGCAGCGTCAATTGATGATACGTATCGAACCGGCCGGCATCGTAATTCGACACGCCCGCATTGAAGCCATTCGTCTCGGGGAAAAGTCGCCGGTAATATCCCGCCGAACTTTCGCTCTCGTAATAAATCGGCGAACTCCCGATCTCCTGCCGAAACCCGGAGAACCGCACGTCCGGCAATCGCTCGACCGTTTCAAGGAAATTATCCACGCGCGGCTGCGTGAGCACATCCAGGCTGAAGTTGGACCAGAGCTTGTCCGCCTCGATGAACGTCTTCGGCTGCGGGTCCTTGCGATATTCGCCTTCAAAAAAATCGCGCACCACGCCCGCGTCCGTCTGGTAGTCCACCCGCGCGCGCACCTCCGTGTTCGTGTAAGGACTTGCGAGGTAACTGAAATCAACCCGCTGGCGATTGTGATAAACCGGTGCGTTGATGAAGTTGGTGCTCGGATCGTCGTCGTGCGTGTAATAGTATTTGAAACTGCCTTCGCCCCAGCGGCCGAGATCGTAATTAAAATCCGGCCCCACACCAACGCCCCGCTCCTGCCGATAATCGAGATGAAACTTCCCGTTCAACTCGTCATTCAACCACCACGTGTAACTGCCCAGAATGAATGGCCCAAACGAGCTGCGGTAACCCGGGATTGCATCAAAATTATTCGCGTGCGGCCCGAGATTGCGTTCGTAATACGGAAAATAAAACACCGGCACCGGCCCCGCATACAGTACCGCATCCCACGCGCGCAGCTTTTGGTTCGGAATGATCTCCATCCGCCGCGCCCGGATTTTGATCGCCGGCTTCTGAATATCATCCGTCGTGATCAACGCATTGGTCGCGTCGTAGGTGCCCAGCTCCAGTTTATTGGACACCACATTGCCGTGCAGTCCGCGGCCCTCCATGAACACCGGCGCTTTTCCCGAGCGAAACTGGTCCGCCACCATGTCATGCGTATTGAAATTATACTGCACATGCTCGCCGACAAACACCTGGTCGCCCTGCTGGATCCGCACGTGCCCGTCCGCCGTGGCCACACCCGAATTATGGTTCACCGCCGCTGAATCCGCCGTCAGAATGGTGCCGTTGTAATTGATCAACACCCCGTTCGTGCCGTAACTGAGATTATTTCGCAAATCCGTCCAGGCACTGACGGGTTTATTGGTATCCAGGCTCTCGATGTGGAGTTTATTTTCCGGCTGCGCGCTGGCGGAGACGCAAAAGAGAAAAGAAGAAATTGCGGCGGCCGCAACAATGATGGGCAGTCGTGTCATTAGGCGCGGCCAGCTAACCAAAACTCAATTCGCGTGCCAAGCCTCAACATTTCTTGTCTCCCTCCATCACAATCGATTGCGGGTTTCTACCCAGCCGCCCGTTCCAGCGGTGGCACGTTTACTGCGAACACTTTGAGCCGAGCGTATGGCTACAAAGATTAAAATGATGAAACTTCTGACCGAGACGGACGCGACCAGGGAAGTCGATCGCGTGCCGCCCAAGCCAGCGCTTTTCATGATGCGCCAGCGCGCGTTCCAGCCCTCGCTGCCCAAACGCCGCATCCCCATCCGCATCTACCCGGGAGATCACACCGAGCCGGCTCCCGTGCAGATCATTTTTCTCAAGCCCGAACCAAAGGCTTAACCCGCTTTTTGCGCAGGTTTTCACGTTCTGCGCACCCCCAAATTCCACGTCAATGTGGCTGATTTTGAGGCACAGCCGTGTCCCGTATTGAGTTCGAAATAATCAGGATTCCGCGTTCCTCCCCGCCAAAATTTGGCATCACCACTGTCGAAACATTAAATTCCACGCGCTCAAAGCCCATCAAATGAAAAAAACTCGCCAATTGCGTGCGTGCGCGCTCATTGGCGTCCTTGATAATCCCGCCGCGTGACGCCGAAGTCCGCATGTCGTCCACCGCCGTGCGCCGGACATTCTGTTCCAGGTCCTTGTCGAACGATCGCAGAAAACCCGTTGAACGCTCGATCACCTTCGTCTCCTTATCATCGAGATATGCGTCCGTGACGCGCGCCGAAGGCAAATTAATCCAGAGCGTTTTTCCCTGCACCTTGAGGTCCTCCGGTTTCAACTGCCGAAAATCCACGCCCGCCTTCACCACCCCGCGCGCGAGCAACATCAGCCGATTGTCTCCCGCCACAAACTGTCTCCAACCCGACGGCGGATCGTCCCAAATTTCGACCTTCTCCACCACGTATTTGACGGTCACCAATTCCGAAAGTGTCTGCACCTGCTCGAGCAACACCGGCGTATCGTAAACGCGTCTGGGACCTCCGCTGGGCGCGAAATGCTGCCCAATCTTCAAACCGATCCACAATATGAAAACCAGACCAATGCCGACCAACAATCGATCTCGCACGTGCGGTTTCATGCCCGCGAGCATAATCCCTTTTGCAAAGTTGCAAAGCATTTTGAACTCGTCGTGCGTTGAACGCGCGCGAGAAGAATGGGGCAACGCGGCAACGTTGCCCAACAGTGAATAGGTGGGGCGGCGCTGCCGCGCCGCCCCTTCTTCCCGTTGGTGGCGCACGCCACCAGCGAATTCTGCGTCTCGCATAATCGTACACATTTCATCCCGCGCTGGACGCGCGTGATGGAATATGGGGCATTGCGGCAGCAATGCCCTACCATTAACTTGTGCGCATGAAATTTGTCGGCCAATTTCCCACTTACCGCCCCCGTCGATTGCGCACCAGCGCCGCCCTGCGCCGCCTCGTCAGCGAAACCCGACTGAACCCCGGCCAACTCGTCCTGCCACTGTTCGTCCGCAGCGGACGCAAACTCCGCCGCCCGATCGCGGCCATGCCCGGCGTTTTTCAACTCTCGCCCGACGAACTCGTCCGCGAAGCCACCGCCGCTTACGACGCTGGCGTGCCCGCCGTGCTGCTCTTTGGCATTCCCGACAAAAAAGACGCCAAAGCCACCGGCGCCTACGCCGCCAACGGCATCGTCCAACAAGCCGTGCGCCTGCTCAAAAAAGAATTGCCCGAGCTGATGGTCATCACCGACGTCTGCCTCTGCGAATACATGGAACACGGCCACTGCGGCATCGTGCACCAATCGAAGACTGGCGCGAAAATTTTGAATGACCCGACTCTCAAGTTGCTCGCCCAAACCGCCGCCAGCCACGTGGACGCCGGCGCGGACATGGTCGCCCCCAGCGACATGATGGACGGCCGGGTCGCCGCCATCCGCGCGCAACTTGACAAGGCCGGATACACCGACACGCCCATCATGAGTTACGCCGCGAAATTTGCCTCCGCCTATTACGGCCCGTTCCGGGAAGTGGCGGAATCCACGCCCAAATTCGGCGACCGCCGCAGCTACCAGATGGACGCCGGCAACGCCGCCGAAGCCCTGCGCGAAGTCGCGCTCGACATCCAGGAGGGCGCGGACATCGTCATGGTCAAACCCGCGCTCGCGTACCTGGACATCCTGCACCGCGTCAAAACCGAATTCGGATATCCCACCGCCGCCTATGCCGTGAGCGCCGAGCACGCCATGATCAAAGCCGCCGCCGCTAACGGCTGGATCGACGAACGCGCCGTCACCCTGGAAACCCTGCTCGCCATGCGCCGCGCCGGCGCCGACATCATCATTACCTACGCCGCCGTCGACGCGGCGCGATGGCTCAAAGGCTGAGGCCTGAGGGTGGAAGCCAGAAGTCGGAGGGTAGGACGTGGCGCTCTGCGCGAGCGGTATACCCCCCTCGATCCGGTTGGATTCGCTTGGATTGCGTTCTGAGACAAGGAGTTGCATTTGGCATTTTTCCAGGCCTGTCCCACGCGGGCGGGATGGTGCGGTGCATTTTATTTTTATAGTGGGTGTAGGTGGGTTTGGGTGGGTTGCCTTTGCAAAATGTTGATTTTTAAGGGCTTCGGAGGAACGAATTCTTGGCTTTTGAGTGGGATGGAAAACGGCTTTTAACAGGAGGCAACTAAGAGAGCAGAGGTGAGGCCGACCGGATGCGGAATGGGAAAGGCCAAATGTACCGGTTTGGTGACTGCCGCGGTTCGTTCCCTTTGTCATTGCCCTGTTACCCTCCTCTATCCGCCACCTTTATATCATGGCTGTCAACACCGCGCGCGAGTTCGAGGGAACGTTGGTGATTGCATCACCAACGGGAAGATGGGGCACTGCGGCAGCAATGCTCTACCATTTAAGGTAGGGCGGGCGCTGCCGCGCCGCCCCATTGTCCGCCACGCGCGCATGGCGTGGGACGAAAAGGCTTTCGCGCTAACGAAAGCATGGTTATCAATTCGGTATGGCGGAAATTCCTTATCTCGAACCCGGCCGTCATACGCCCGCGAAGGGAGTGCACGTCTCACCTGGCGGACCGAATTGGGTTTTTCTGACCGTTTGCACCGAGAAACGGGAGCGCTGGCTTGCGCAAGCGCCGGTGCAACGCGCGTTGCACAGCATTTGGGAACACGCGGCGACGGCATGGCTCGTCAGCGATTACCTATTGATGCCGGACCACCTCCACATGTTTTGCGCGCCGCGCGATTTCAAATTCACGATCGAACGATGGATGGGGTTCTGGAAAGATAGATTCGCGAAGGAGTGTGGCGTGGGCGGAACATTCCAAACCGGCGGATTTCATCATCGATTCCGAAATGGAGAAAGCTATTCGGAGAAATGGCGGTATGTGAGGGAAAATCCGGTGCGGCATGGGTTGGCGGAAACGCCGGAGGATTGGCCGTATTTTGGGCGCTGCATGAAATTCGTTGGTGGCAGGTAGGGCATCGTTGCCGCGATGCCCTGTTGTCCGTCACGCGCGTTTAGCGTGGGACGAATGTTTTTTGACGTTCGTGAGTTTGCAAGATCGTTGGTGACTGCGTCACCAACGGAATATGGGGCATTGCGGCAGCAATGCCCTACCTTTATTTGAGCCTCGCGGCAGGAAGGAGGTTTATTGATTTAAGCGGATTCGCACCAGTAGAGTATTCAGGGCTTCGCGGGTTTCCTCGCTGGGCAGTTCCGGCAATTGGCTGGCGTCGTGAGCGGACTGGAGGACGATGCGGAGGCGTTCGTACTCCGCTTCGTGAAATGCGATTTCGGTATCCAGTAATTGGCCGACACTTAAATTTTCGGGCCCGGCGAGTTTGCGGGCGACCAAATCCTTGATGTACGGCAGGCGAAATTCGTCGTTTAAGATTGTGATGTTCGCTTCGATCACGCCGGTGCGCATGAGGTGAATGCCGGTGAGCAGGACGCGATAGACATAGAGCAAGGGTTTTACGCGGCGTGGGGATTCCTTGAGGAACAGTTTCCATTGGGTTTCGGCGAATCCGAAGTAGTGATGGGAGTGATGTTTGGTGATGACGCCGGTGGTTTGTGCGGCGGACTTCCGTCCGCCGCTACGACAGATTGACTTTAGTTCCTCATGCTCGGGTGTGGTGTGGACGATCAGCGGTGAAAACAGTTGCTCCAGTACGTAGCCATTCTTCTTGAGCAGCAGGCTGAAGAATTTCTTCACGTCATGGCTGACGATGTCCATCTCCAGCCCTTCAATGATGCGCGAATCCTCGACCGTCTCATCCTTCACATCCAGACCGATGACCTTTTCCAACGGCAAAATATGCGCCCCGCGCAAATCAAAATCCGAATCCGGCGACGGAAACCCATACAAATGCGCGCCGCTGATGGTGGCGAACAACAACGGATAAGGCTGCGCGGCGACGATGCGATGGAGGCGGGGGTCGATGGTCATACCATTATTTGGATTCTTGAGGACGTACGCCCTGCGGAGCTTCTGAACCATCCATGGGAAACAATCTGATCAATCTGCGAGGCGGGGCAGCAATTTCCTTTTTAACATGGTAAGCCTGCCATTTGACACCGCCCGGGCCATCCACCGTATCCTTATGTTTAACCACCTCGCCCTTGGTAAGCAGGTACAAGCAGGAGTTGCGCAAAAAGTGAGCGACGGCCTGAGGATCATACTTTTGAGAAGGGAAACATGCTTCAAGATCCGGGCGTTCCAACTGTTCCATTCCCACGGTGTCCATCAGGAGCCAGCCATTTCCAAAATTGAACAGGCGAATGTTTACCCAGATATCGAAAGGGGGCAGTTGATGTTTTTCATGATACTCCAGAGATTTCCGCATTAACTCGGCACTCGCCAGAATCTCGCCGTTCGGATTGAAATACATCAGCGCATCAGGATGTTTCAGAAGCGCGAGCGCGATTCGGGTGACAAAATGCATCTCTGCCAATGCGTCATAATTCGAGGGAATAATCGGAGCGTCTTTGCCACCGCCGAACACGTAGCTCGTGCTGATGTGAATTACCGCAGCGTGACGGGCAACAAGTCCCTTGCCTTCGGGCCAAACCCAAAGCTGCTCTTGCGCGCGACGCAAATTACCGGGAAATGTATAAGGTCCATAATGCCCCATAGTCCACGCCGCAAAAAGCATTGCTTCAGACTTCGGATCCCCCATTTCGTCCGGCCACTTTTTGTTCCGTATATCGACGCTTACGTAGCCGTTCACTTCTGGACGGAATTCAACTACCAGCGCGGGACCACTCAAGTCCGGGGCGGTCGGTTGATCAATCCGCTTTGGTATCTTAAATTCCGTGAGCAATGGGGCGACAACATCCAGAGACGTTTCCTTCGACAGCAAGACACAAGCACTTTGAGTAAAAAATCCTTTAGGCATAATAAAAGTTCATTTCAGACGGCAGGCACGGCGCAGCACAGAAAGCACTTTTGAACCATCACACCCATAAGTTCCGGAGCCCCATGCCGCATTTGATTCGATGACCGCCCAACTGCGGCCTTTAATCACGCCAACGTCGACAACTGTCGCTTCCGGCACGGAAACATCCGGCGCGCTCAAAACCGTTTCGCAGAACTGAATGGCCGCCTGCATTTCTTCATCACTCGCCCTCCAGCTTTCGTCTTCGCCTTGCGCCAATGCTCCATCGCGCCAATAGGGCGACGCCACAACAACGCGCTTGTCCAGGACAAAGCACCGGAATTCGAGCGGCCACTCGACAACTTCCTGCACCAAAACGGGCAGATTCTCCGGAAGTGTTTCGGCTCCGGGCAATTCCGCGCCGCTCGCATACACACGCGCTTCAAAACATTTTTCTTCAGCGGGCTTGATGAACCTGCGGTCTGCGACATTCCGCGCTTCGGCGAGCGTCATCAACCGCACATCGCGCCCTCGCCACTGCGGGCTCAATCGCGGGAGCCAATCAACCGGCGGCTCGATCAGTTTGAGACCGAGCGTTTGTGCGACGTGATGGGCAAACAACGGCTCGCCATACACCGCCACCTCTTTTGCATCAACTTCTGGCACACGCCAATTGTGTACGCGCTCAACCTTCCAATTTTCAGCAATGCACGCGCGCCACAGCTTTTGTGTATCGTCGGTTTGTCGGGCTGTCAAAAGGAGCGTCGGCATGATCACGCAGTCGGCTTTTTATAAGGCAGCGGCTCAATGCTCGTCAGCCAATCCGCTGGAAACCCGGACCAGCCAGTCGAAAGCGCAACGATGCCGCCGACGATCGCGCAATTGGTATCTGAGTCGCCGCCCACGGAGGCTGTTGCCGCGATGGCTTTGCGAAAATCGTGCAAATGATTGGAGGCGCACCAAATGGTGAATGGAACCGTGTCCGGACAGGTCACGCTGCTGCCATTGCCCAGCATTCGAGCTGCGCTGGGAATTGAGCCGATTTTTCGGATGTTGAACGCGTGCGCGATGTGGCGGCGGGTTTCTCCATCGGGCGTCCTTTTATGTACTTCGTTGAAAAATTCCACGATGGCCTCATCGGAATGTTGATCACGCAATCTCCACGCCATGGCTGCCGCAACAGCGATCGCCACCGCACCAGCCACGCCTTCGGAATGCATGTGCGTAACGATGGCAGACGCGCGCGCTTCTTTGACGACACGATCCAGATCATCGGCAAACCACGCGCCGACAGGGGCTACGCGCATGGCACTGCCGTTGCCGAGCGAACCCATGCCACTGAATGCTTCGCGCGAAGTAACGCGCCAGGGCGTGCCTTCGATCATTGCCCGCAATTGCCTCCGAGCGCCACTGCCGTAACCGCGATCCGGCTCACGCTCAAATCGCCAAGCAAAATGCTTCGCGAGCGAATCCTCGTGAATCGTCCCGAGCAATCGAAGCGTCTCGACGATGCTTATGGCCATTTCCGTGTCGTCCGTGTGCCACCACGGACCGGCAGGCAATTCATCGTTCGCAATCATATCGAACGCGCGATCGGGCCGACTGAACATCATCTCGCCAATGCCATCGCCAATCGCCAAGCCGGTGAGGGAAAGAAGGGCGCGAGAGAATCGCTCGGAATGATCCGGCGGCAGTGGAAAATCGCGATTCGAATCTGGGCAGTCAGGAGTCACTGTTCTTTCAATCGTTCATTGATAAACGTTTCGTACGCCTCTTTCATTGGCAATTCCATGTCGATTTTCAAACGGCGTCGCAGCGTTTTCGTGGCTTTGCCGGATTTCGGATTGAATCCTTGTTTTTCATAATTCTCCCAGTAAATCCCGATGCCGCGTTTTTGCCAATTTGGCAGCCGCCCAAAATTCACGCCCCGCTTGAATAGCAGTTCATTTTTGGCAGACGTGCTCAGGCGAAGCAGCGCATGGGTCGCCTCTTTTACCGATTTCCCTTCCTTGCGGAGCATCCAGTAACAATGAGCATTCAAAGCATTCCGTGTGGCATCCTCCTGCCGCCAGCGAAAGTAATCGACGACCAGATTTTCCGTGGGAAATTGAGAAATGCGACAATCAAAACACGCATGCGCGCCGAGCTTCAGTGAGAAAGCCGCGCTCGCTTCGCCCGCGAGGACCGAATCATATTTGCGCAGCTTTCGGTCAAACAGGGTTTCATCGCGATGGAACAACAGAGAAATCTCATCGCTCTGCGTATAGCCGTAAATCGCCCGGAAGCCACAATTCAGCAGGTGCTCCACCGTTGCAATCATGCAATTACGAAACCGCTCATCAAACGGCGCTTCAAACTTGTGAACTTCCTTCGTCAATCGCGTGAAGCCGCGACCGTCAATGCGCGCGACCATGAAAATGCCGGGCAGAACACACAGATCGTGCGCCGTTTCAAATTGGCGCATTTTGGAATCAAGCTCGTCGAATTTCATCCTTCCACTCCTTTACTTCAAAACCATTCGCCCCATTGAAGCGAACAAAAAACAATCGGTCAAATCCTTCAGAACGCGAGGGTAACTCCAGCCGTCCGCTCCCGCCTAGAATTCCCTTATCCGGAACCCGTTCATCAGGGGGCCGCTCGCTATTTCTGCGTATGGCATCCGCGACGCGTGATTCAAAAAAGTAACCAGCCACTGAGAATCCTGCGGCCTTGGCAGGAGCAATATATCGGGCGCGCTCTTCCCGGGTTAAATTAGTGTTATCGACCACACATTTTGTCTTCCCTTCCAAGCAGGAGTTAAACAACAGTTCCTCGCGGTGCCGCGTCTTGAGCATGTCATAATTCACGCGGACATGCGTGCGATAAAAGCGCTCCTTGTAAAAACTGGATTTGCCAGTCGCTTGAATTCCAATGAACAGAACCAGTTCCATTATCTAATTTGCTGAGCTTGTGAGTTTCTCGTTTTAAAGTCTTACTTATGAAATTCCAGCCGCTGTGTATTTCAATGCGTCCGCTTTGCAGGATGGGCATGGCATCGATTTGTCTCCGACATTTGGAATCTCGAGAAAATCGACTCCATTACATCCGGAGCAGGATTTCAATCTGAGACTTTGGTCGCTCTTTCGTCGACGCAGCTTGTTAAGGTGATCCACAAACCAGCCACCCGCGAAGCAAATGAAAAATCCAATTATAATTGTCAGCAGCCAATTGAGTTTCACGAACCCTCTCAACGATACGATGGCAACGGCGACTGCCAGCATCACCCCACCACATCCGATTTGTGGAGTACAAGTCTCGGGATCTTCGTTGATCAGCCCGCACTTTGTGCAAATTTTAAATGTAATATGGAACAACCGGCCTTGCCTGGCTGCTTCGTCCCATTCGAAACCGTACGATTTCAAGCTGCGACCTTCCCCCGGGTGCGGCAAACAAACGAACTCCCCGGTATCCAGTTTAAGTGCCATATAACTGTCAGGCAAAATCGTGCCACCTTTTTCGTCGTCGGTCGTCACCCATCCGGCCACGAAACTTTTTATGGTGGGTCCTTTACCGCAAGCGCTGCACTTGATTCGGTAAATCAACGGCATACTACGACCTGGCCATTTCCTTCCTCGCCCTGATCAAAAACTCATTCGCCCGCTCATAATCCGGCCGCTCGGGCAATTTGGTTTCCGCGAGGGCTTTTTCGAAATCGCGGTGGAGTTCTTTGCGCCAGTCGTTGACGTCGGACCATTCCACTTCGCCGCGTTTGACGGCGAGGAGGCGGTCGCGGTGGCGTTCCACGCGCACGGGCACGCGGCCTTCGCGCAGGGCGCCGGCGCCGGTGAGCAGCAGGCGCAGCAGGTGCATGGCGTGTTTCCATTTGATCTCGCCAGTGTTGCGGATGTCCTGCTCGATCTTCTTGAACTGGCTCATGGCGTAGCCGTTGAAGGTCTGGAAAATCATCTGGCTCAAAAAGGCCTGGCGGCCGGCCAATAGCTCCGCGCCCAGGTCGGTGGTTTTTTCCACCATTGGAGAGTAGAGGCATTCCAAAATGTTGGGATTCGCGCGCAGGGCCATGCCCAGGAATTTCTGGAGTTCCCAATAGCAACTTTGCGCGGCGTTGTCCTCGAATTGCTCGGGCGCGCCGAACAGGGACCATTGCAATTCCGCCGGCGCGAGATAAACGCCGCGGCGGTCGGTGTCCGACTCGTTGGTGTCGAGTCCGTACGCGCGGGAGCCGATGACGCAGCGGTAGATGATGAAGGATTCCAAGTCAAAATCATTCGAGGGCTCGACGGAGTCTCGCCCCACCGGGCCCAGGCGATCTTTAAAGTGTTTCAGAACTTCCAGTTGTTCGCGTTTAAGTGACGCCTCAAAACCATCGGGGAAGCGGACGAGGAAATGTTTCTCCTCACCGGCGGGGGTGCGGGTCACGACACCGACGGCGCCGCGCGGATGTACGAGGGCGTGATTCGTGCCGCGCACTTCGACGAGCGACACGATTTGCGTGCCGGCGCAAATGTTCTGGGGTTGGTGCGACATTCCTGCCGGAACGATAGCAAGTTTAGTTGAGAGTTCATAGTTGAGAGTTGAGGGGGGAACGTTGGTCACTGCGTTACCAACGGGATATTTGGGCATTGCGGCAGCAATACCCTGCCGGCCGCTGGGCAAGCCAAAATCTTTTGAACTTTCCCCACTGGATTCCGAATGGGAGCTCATGTATTGTCCCGCGACTATGTTCGATACCATCAAAGCGGAAATTGCGACGGCGGCTGAGAAACTCGCGCACTTGCGGAGGTTTCTTTGACGTCCCCAGCGCGCAAAAACGACTGGGCGAACTGAACGCCTTGATGGCGGGTGAAACTTTCTGGAACAATCGCGAGCAGGCCCAAAAGCTGATCGACGAATCCAATTCGCTCCGCAACAAAATCGAGCCGCTCCTCAAAGCCGAGAAGCAACTCGAGGATTTCCAGGTGATGGTCGAATTGGGCGAAGCCGAGCCCGCCGAGTCCCAGGCCAAAATCGAGAAGGAAGTCGAAGCCGACCTGGCGAAGTTTTTCAAGCAGCTTGACGCGTTCGAACTGAACGTGTTCCTCACCGGCAAGCACGATCGGAGTAATTGCATCCTGAGCATCAACGCGGGCGCCGGCGGCACCGAAGCGCAGGATTGGGCCGAGATGCTCTCGCGCATGTACACGCGCTGGGCCGAAGGCCGTGGCTGGAAAGTGGAAGTGACCGACGCGCTCCCGGGTGAAACCGCCGGCCTCAAGAGCATCACGATGTTGATCACGGGTGATTTGGCGTATGGCTATTGCAAGGCCGAACGCGGGGTGCATCGCCTCGTGCGCATTTCGCCGTTCGATTCCAACAAACGCCGGCATACCAGCTTTGCCAGCGTGGACGTGGTCGCGGAACTTGAAGAGGCGTCGGAGGAAATCACCATTCCACCGAATGAATTCGAGGAAGACACCTTCCGTTCCGGCGGCAAGGGCGGTCAGAACGTGAACAAGGTGGAAACTGCGGTGCGCATCAAACACATCCCGACCGGCCTCGTCGTCAAATCCCAGGCGCAGCGTTCGCAGCATCAGAACCGCGCGACTGCCATGCGCATGTTGCTTTCCTTGATTTACGCCCAACGGATGGACGCCGCGAAAGCCGAGATGGAGCGTTTTTACGGCGAGAAAGGCAGCATTTCCTGGGGCAACCAGATTCGCAGCTACGTGTTTCAGCCGTATCGCATGGTGAAAGACCTGCGCACGGGCGTGGAGACGAGCAACGTTCAGGGCGTGATGGATGGCGATTTGGATCCGTTCGTGAACGGGTGGCTCCGCGCGGGATGTCCGGCGAAGAGAATGCAGGGAGTGAAAGATGAGGGGGAATAATTTGCCATGACGAAGCTCCGCTGCCATCGCGTTCGGTTCTATTCGCCAGCGGATGAGAAAATGTTTTTTGAATTTATAAAGCAGATTAAAGCCATCCGACGGATAGAAGGTGTCGGGGAAGACATCTTTCTGCATGTCAAAACCCCGGCTTCGGAAAAATCCCTGCGAGATTTAGCTGGCTTGTTTGGGCGTTACGACATTGCATCAACTGAGTTAAAAAAGTTGAAATGAACATTCTCGACAAAATCGTTGAGCAGAAAAAAATTGAAGTTGCGAAGCTGCCGGCGCGGATCATTGCGGCGGGCGATTTGCGCGATGCTGTGCTTGAACGCGGCGAATCGCGCGATTTTATGGCAGCGCTACGCAAACCGAAGCACGGTTCAATGGCATTGATTGCCGAGGTGAAAAGGGCGTCGCCATCGTTGGGAGTCATCTGCCCGGATTTTGATTGGGTTGCCTTGGCAAAGGAATTTGAGCTGGCTGGAGCAAGCTGTTTGTCTGTTCTTACTGACGAAAAGTTTTTCCAAGGTTCATTGGATTACCTCCGTCAAATTCGCGAAGCAGTAAAGCTCCCGTTATTGCGAAAGGATTTTATTATTGACGAGAGGCAAATCCTGGAAGCCATCGAATGGGGCGCGGATGCGATTTTGTTGATCGTCGCCATCCTAGACGATGCGCGTCTGAAACGCTTCCACTCGCTGGCGACGGCAGCAGGATTGGCCGCACTTGTAGAAGTGCACGACGAGGCGGAGTTAAAACGCGCGATGGCTATTGGCGCCGAGCTAATTGGAGTCAATAATCGTGATTTGAAGACGTTTAAGGTGGACTTGGCCACGACGGAACGACTCGCTTCTGAGCTTTTCTCAAATCCTACTGGCAATTCCAAGCCATTGCTGGTCGCCGAGAGCGGTGTTCATGCCCGTGCCGATGTTGAACGCCTCACAAAATGCGGTGCAAAAGCTATCCTTGTTGGCGAGTCGTTGATGAGAACTGGCGATATCCGGACCAAGGTGAAAGAACTCTTACAAAGCTAAACCTTCACCCATTTCCCCGACTTCACCGACTCCTCCACCGCTGCGAGCACCATCTGATTCTTCAACCCATCCTCAAAAGTCGGTTGCACGGGTTTGCGATCGATGCACGCGTTCACGAAATCCGCGGCGGTGTGCACGAATGTGTGTTCATAACCGAGAATGTGTCCCGGCGGCCACCACTGGCCCACGTAGGGATGAATGCCGTTCGGTTGCGTCACGAGAATATCGCGGAAGCCCTGCCGATCTGCCGCGTTCGTGCCATCGAAAAATTTCAGTCGATTCATATCCTCGAAATCAAATGAGAGCGAGCCCCGGCTGCCGTTAATTTCAATGGCGATATGATTCTTGCGGCCAAGCGCCATGCGGGTGGCTTCGAGATTCGCGAGCGCGCCGTTTTCAAACGTGCCGAGAAAAATCGCGGTGTCGTCCACGGTGACCTTGCCCATCTTGCGTTGGACCTTGGGCATGATGCCCGGCGTTTTCACGTTCGATTCCACCGGGCGCTCGGGAATGAATGTGTGCATCACGCCGTTCACCTTGGTGAACTCACCGACGAGGTACCGCGCAAGGTCTATGATGTGCGCGTTGATATCCCCGTGCGCGCCCGATCCGGAGGTTTTCTTATCGAGCCGCCAGTTCAACGCGAAATCCGGGTCCACCAGCCAATCCTGCGCGTAGCGGGCGCGGTAATGGTAAATCTGTCCGAGCGCGCCTTCGGTGATCATTTTCTTGGCGAGCGCAATCGCTGGGATGCGCCGGTAATTATGACACACCATGTGGACGATTTTCGATTTCTGCGCGGCGGTAAGCATCGCCTGCGCCTGCTTCACGGTGAGCGCGAGCGGTTTTTCACAAAGCACATGCTTGCCGTTTTGCGCGGCGGCAACGGCTATTTCGCAATGGCAATCGTTCGGCGTGTTGATGTCGATGATATCGATGAGCGGATTGTCGATGAGCTCGCGCCAATCGGTAGAGGAATTCTGCCAGCCGAGTTGCGAGCGCGCGGCTTGCACGGCGGCGGAGTCGCGTCCGCAGATCGTGTGCAGCTCCACGTGCGCTTTGAGCGGGAAGAATTTTGGAGCCTGCCTCCATGCGTTGGAATGGGCCCTCCCCATGAACCGATAACCGACCATGCCGACGCGAAGTGTTCTCGCCATAAAGTTGGTGGTTGAATTAGCGTCCGCCGTCTTTATAGTGGCCCACGATTTTCAAGTCAATCGGCGACTGGGATTTTGGCATAATTCGGGCTAAAATGACGGGTCATGAATAAAACCGTTTAAATCCAAACTCCATTGATTGAAAGCCACTTATGCCGTTTACAGCTGCTGAAATCGCAAAACACCTGCAAGGCGAAGTTTTGGGGGACGCCTCCGTGGTTCTCAACGCGTTTGCCCCGGCGGACCGGGCGCAGCCGGGGGATTTAACGTTCGCGGAAAATCCGGAATACCTTGCGCGCGCCGAGCAAAGCGCCGCCTCCGCCATCATCGTCGATGGCCAGCTCACGTCGAAAAAAATTCTCATCCGCGTGCCCAATGCGCGCATCGGTTTTGCGAAAGCTCTGGCATTATTTTTCCCGGAACCAGTGCTGCCTGCGGGCGTGCATCCGACGGCGATCATCGCCGCGTCCGCGCAAGTGGATCCCACAGCGCACATCGGGCCGTATTGCGTGGTGCAGGAAAAAGTGCGCATCGGCGCGCGCTCGATTTTGCAAGGCGGCAATCACATCGGCGTCGGCTCGCAACTTGGCGAGGAGGTAAACCTTTTTCCGAACGTCACCGTCTACGCGCGCAGCGAAATCGGCAATCGCGTGCGCATTCACGCCGGCACCGTGGTGGGCTCCGACGGTTTCGGTTACGTGCAGGACAACGGCATTCATCGCAAGGTGCCGCAGATCGGCAATGTGATTATTCGCGACGACGTTGAGATTGGCTCGAACGTGTGCATCGATCGCGGCGCGCTTGGGCCCACGGTCATCGGCAAAGGCACCAAAATTGATAACCTTGTCCAGATCGCGCACAACGTGGTGATTGGAGATGGATGCCTCGTCATTTCACAGGTGGGCATCGCGGGCAGCACGAAAATTGGCAATTACGTTATTCTTGCGGGGCAGGCGGGATTGGCTGGGCATTTGAAGATTGGCAATCGCGTCACGATTGCTGCACAGGCGGGCGTTATGAACAATATTGAAGACGGCGAAAAAGTGTTGGGCTCACCCGCGCAACCGGATCGCCAGGCCAAGCGACAAATGATTGCGATAACACACTTGCCGGATTTGTTGAAGCGCGTGGCGGAGTTGGAGAAAAAGTTGGGCGTGGATGTAGAGAAGGAATAATCGTAGGACAGGCGTCTCGCCTGTCTCTAACATCAAAGAAGCATAAGTATAGAGATAGGCGAGACGCCTGTCCTACGCTATCCCAACATCTTCAAAAACTCCGCCTCATCAATCACTTTGATGCCGAGCGCATTCGCCTTGTCCAATTTCGAGCCCGCTTCCGCGCCGGCCAGGACAAAATCCGTTTTTTTGCTCACACTGCCGCTGACTTTTCCGCCCGCGGCTTCGATTTTCGCGGCGGCTTCCTCGCGTTTTAGATTGGGCAGCGTGCCGGTGAGCACGAAGGTTTTGCCTGCCCACGGACCCGCGGCCGCGCGAGGTTTGTAGAGTTCGGATTTAAAACTTAGTCCCGCCTGGCGCAGCCGTTCGATCAATTTTTTGTTGTGAGAATCGGAATACCATTGAGTCAGGCTCTTGGCGATAACTTCGCCGATATCTTCGGCTTCCATTAATTGCTCCGCGCTCGCGCCAAAAATGTGATCGAGCGTGGGAAAATGTTTGCACAGCGATTTAGATGCGCCGGTGCCCACGTGCAGGATGCCGAGTCCGTAGAGGACGCGCCAGGCATCGCGCGATTTGCTGGCGGTGACACCATCGAGAAAATTCTGCGCGGACTTCGTGCCCATGCGCTCGAGATTCGCGACTTCCGCGAGCTTTAAATTATAGAGGTCCGCCACGTCGCGCACCAGGCCGCTGCTGACGAGCTGTAGCACCAGCACTTCGCCCCCGCCTTCGATATCCATCGCACCGCGGGCACACCAATGTTCGAGATGGCCGCGCACCTGCGCCGGGCAATCGGAATTGGGGCAATACCACGCCGCGCCTTCCTGGCTGCCGCCGGTCACTTCCTTCATCAGCTTCGAGCCGCACTCGGGACAAACCTTTGGATATTGATACGGAACTTCTTTGCCGGTGCGTTTGGTCAAAACCACATCGACAACTTTGGGAATCACTTCGCCCGCTTTTTCAATAGTGACTGTGTCGCCGATGCGCACGTCTTTTTTGCGGATGTAATCCTCATTATGCAACGTCGCGCGGCTGATGGTGCTGCCGGCGAGAAACACGGGTTCCAATTCCGCCGTGGGAGTGATCGCGCCCGTGCGGCCGGTGGTGATCAAAATGCCCAGCACTTTGGTTTCGGCCTGCTCGGCGGCGTATTTATAAGCGATGGCCCAGCGCGGGGCTTTTGATGTAAAACCGGCGCGTTCGCGTTGTGCGTAGGAATTCAATTTGATGACCGCGCCGTCGGTTTCGTAGGGAAACTTTTTGCGCAATTTATCGAGGTCATCTATCGCCGCGACGAGTTCATCGGCGGATTTGCAATGGCGCGTCCACTCCGGTGTTTTGAAGCCGAGGGTTTTCAGCCAGGCCAACATTTCGTCGTGGGTCTGCGGCTGACTCGCGCCTTCCACGCTACCCAGGGCGTAGACAACAATGTCGAGCGGGCGCTTCGCGACCAGCCGTGCGTCGAGTTGTTTGAGTGAACCGGCTGCAGCGTTGCGCGGATTCGCGAATGTTTCTTCTCCGGCGGCTTTGCGCTCGGCATTTAGCTTTTCGAACCCGGCCTTCGTCAGAAAAACTTCGCCGCGGACTTCCAGCAGCGTAGGGAATTTTTTTGCATCGCCATGAAGGCGTTGCGGGATGCTGCGAATGGTGCGCAGGTTTGGGGTTATATCATCGCCCGTGGAACCATCCCCACGCGTGGCACCGACGGTGAAGCTGCCGTTATCATAGCGCAAACTGATGGCCACGCCGTCCACCTTCGGTTCCACCATCCAATCGAGCGTTTCATTCGGCAGAATGCGTTGCACGCGCGCGACGAAATCGCGCAATTCCTGCTGCGAATACGTGTTGTCGAGGCTCAACATCGGCAGGATGTGCTGGACGGGCTTGAATTCCTTGAGCGGCGTGCCGCCTACGCGCTGGCTGGGCGAATCGGCCGTGGCGAGCTGAGGAAATTCTTTTTCGAGATCGAGCAACTCGTGATAAAGCCGGTCGTAATCGCGATCGCTGATGGTCGGCTGCGCGAGCACGTAATAGGCGTGGTCGTGCCGTCGGAGTTCTTCGGCGAGCTGGGCGTGACGCGCTTTGGCTTGGTCGAACGTCATGGTTTTAATTTATCGGCTTCTCCCCAAGTTGACAGGTGAAAAATGCGGGAGCACAGTGCATCAGCCCAAATCCTAACAATTATGAAACGCAATTTTTGCAGTCTTGCTGTGTTGTTGCTTGTCATTTTACTGGCTGCTTCAACTCGCGCCGGAATTCTCGACAAGCTGGAGAACGTCGTCACGAATGCGATAGCGACGAACTCACTGACCTCAAGCACAAATTCGAGCAAAACGTCAGCGGCGTTGAACGGGTTGTCGCAGGATCAATTGGTTGGTGGACTCAAGCAGGCGTTGAGCAACGGCCTGCAACACGCGGTGGGCTCGCTCGGACATCCGGACGGTTTTTTGACAAATTTGGATGTGAAAATCCCGATGCCCACGCGATTGTCCGTCGTGGAGAAAACGTTGAAATCGCTCAAGCAAGAGAAGCTGGCGGACAATTTCGTGACTTCCATGAATCGCGCCGCGGAACAGGCGGTGCCCGAGGCGGCAGCCGTTTTCGCCGATGCCGTCCGGCAAATGTCCATCGACGACGCCAAGGCGATTCTCACCGGGCCCAACGACGCCGCCACGCAATATTTTCGCCGCACGACCTCCACAAACCTGTTTCAGCGTTTTCATCCCATCGTGCAGAAAGCCACGGCTTCGGCTGGCGTGACCTCCACTTACAAGAAGATGACGGCTGCGGCAGGGAACTCAAGCAACTCATATATGAAATCTCTCGGCGGATTGATGGGCTCCGATGCCATGGACGTGGACAGTTACGTGACAAACAAAGCGCTGGATGGATTGTTCAAGATGGTCGCGGAGGAAGAGGCGAAAATCCGCGCGAATCCGTCAGCGCGGACAACCGATCTGCTGCAGAAGGTTTTCAGCGCTGCGCAGAAGTAGCGTCTTGATTTTGTTGGTCAGCAGGCCGCGAGCCGGCTCGCAAGATGTGAATCCGATGGGACTGTTTATTCATTGCCTGGGTGCGAGCAATCATGGATTTCACTTGGACCAGAGCTCCGCGAAGAGTCATACGGATGGAAGTTTGCTGGGGCTCCACCCATTTCGCGAGGCCTTGTTGTACCCAGCGTGCACCTCGTTCCCAGCCTATTTTTTCGTACTCGCCCAACGCGCCAGCTAGGTTGAACGGCAACGCGCTCGCGCCGGAAGTTTGAAGTCGCTGCGCGTGGAATTCTGAAAGTTCGACGATTCCCGCATTCATTAAGGTCTCCTGAATGATCACGCCGGTTGGATCGCTTATACCGGACGTATCGCAGGTCTCGAGAATGCTGCCATTGCTGAGCCGGCTGCGGAGAATCGTTTTGTGCAATTTTGCGCCGGCGGCAGAGCCTGAGAAGATTGCTGCCATGACCGAGCTGTCCGCGTTGAGAAACAAACTTAACATACCCTTCACTTTGGTCGTGTTTTTCTTCGTTGAAAAATCACCGGCGTGTCGCCAGCCGAGTTTGAACGCATCCTGGCGCGTAAAAACCCAATAGCGGGCGGGTGTGTATGGAAAGGGTTCGGTAGCAGGTTCAACATCACCGACGAGATGTTGGCGTTCCCAGAGGCAGATGATGACGAAAATCAGGAAGAATAGCGCCACTACTGCGGCAATTGCGGCCACAATCCATATAAAAAGCATCGTCCCATGGAAAAAAGGCAGGCGCAGATCGAAAGCCATCCCGTTTAGCAGAATTCCTGCGGTCATGAGCGCATAAGAGCGTCGAAGGACAATTTCGGCAAGGATTTTTCGATGCATGGTAACTCGCGCTCGACAAGTCTCGGCCGCGGCGGCACATTTTCCTCATGGTTGCTGTTAATTCCACCATGTTGCCGCTGGGCACTGCGGCCCCGGATTTCAAGCTGCCCGATGTCAGTGGCAAAACCGTTTCGCTCGGCGACTTCAAGGGCAAGCCGCTGCTCGTAATGTTCATTTGCAATCATTGCCCGTACGTGAAACACATTCGCGCCGGGCTTGCGCAGTTGGGGCGCGATTATGTTCCGCGCGGCGCGGCAATTGTGGCCGTCAGTTCGAATGACGTGGAGAATTATCCGCAGGACGGCCCCGACAAAATGAAAGAGGAGGCCAAAGCTGCGGGTTACAATTTTCCTTATCTCTACGACGCCACCCAAGCCGTAGCAAAGAATTATCGCGCTGCCTGTACGCCGGATTTTTATCTGTTCGATAAAGAGCATCGCTTGGTTTACCGCGGCCAATTCGACGAGAGCCGCCCAAGCAACGGCTTGCCGGTGACGGGTAAGGATTTGCGCGAAGCGCTCGACGCAGTCTTGGCCGGGAAAGCGGTTCCCTCGACCCAAAAGCCGAGCATTGGTTGCAACATCAAGTGGAAAGCCGGCAATGAGCCGGACTATTTCTGAAAGGCAGAAGTAAGAAGGCAGAATGAAGAAAAATTTTGGCGTCGCGGCTTGCTTCCGGGTGGGTGTTTCTCCATTATAATTTCCTATTTATGAACCAGTGGATAAGTGATTATCTCAAGGCGCAAAAAGCGGCGCTCGATTCCATTCCCGTCGAGGCCACAGGCCAGCTCGTTGAACTCTTGCGCGGCGCGCTGAAGGAAGAACGTCATATTTTTGTCTTCGGCAACGGCGGCAGCGCGATGAATTCCTCCCATTTCGCCACCGACCTGGGCAAGGGCGCCTCGGATAAGGTCGGCAAACGCTTTCGCGTGCTCGCGCTTAATGACAACGTGAGCTGGATGACCGCGCTGGCCAATGATTACTCCTACGAGGAAGTGTTCGTGGGTCAATTGCAGAATTACGGCAAGCCGGGCGACATCGCCCTGGGCATTAGCGTGAGCGGCAACTCACCGAATTGCGTGAAGGCGTTTCAGTGGGCAAAGGATCACGGCTTGAAGACCGTGGCGCTCGTCGGGGCCAAGCGCGGTCGCATGGCGGATATTGCCGATACCGCGATCGTCATCAAGGACACGCATTATGGACGCGTGGAAGACGCGCAGATGGCCATCTGCCACATGCTGTGCTACGCCTTCATGGAAAACCCGCAGCTTGGGAAGTGAAGCGGTCTTTTTGATTTTTGGCTTCGTTTCGGCTCAGTCACAGGGTTCTTTAACCCGCTCCTTCGCTGAAGCCTCGCCAAAACCAAAAATCCTCGCTTCAAAGTTTCGTATCTTTCAAACGCTCTATTACATCAGCGCGGCGGTAAGTTCCGCGCACGTGTTATTCCAGAATTTCACATTTGGAAAGCTTTGATCGAATGGTTTTCAAACTGGATCTCCGCAAAAGGGGAAAATAGGTATTCACCCCTAGGCTCGCAATCGTTAAGAGCGTTTGTGTGTTGAAACACAATGCGGTAAAATCCTCGATGTGCGGGCAACTCTAAACCTTCCTTCCTTGTACCCATCCGGATCTCAATTGGCGTGCCGGATCCTGTCCATAACGTGTTTGATAATTTCCGGACTTACCGCCCAGGCACAAAATCTCGCCGCGAATCCGGGCTTTGAGACCGGCGATACCTCGGGCTGGTTCGCTTTTGGTTCGCCAACCATCTCGGCCCAAACCAGCCAGGTTCATTCGGGAACTTATGCGGCGGCGGTAACGAATCGCACTGCCAGCTACATGGGCATTGCGCAATCGTTTGTCGGAGATCTTCAGGCGGGACAGACCTACGATGTTTCCGCGTGGGTCAGACTTGCTGGCGGTGCGAGCCAGACGATGCAATTGACGATGCAAAAGACCGATGGCGGCACGACGACTTACGCGGCGATTGCTTCGGGTTCGGTGTCTTCGGGTGGTTGGACGCAGCTTACGGGACAATACACATATAATCCGGCAGGCAGTGTCACCACCCTGAATTTCTATATCGAAGTGCCCAGCAGCACGAACGCCGCATACTATATTGACGACGTCCAATTCAGTACGACGGAGCCGGTAACGAACTCGACCATCACCGGCGTTTCGACCGTGAATTGGAACAATGTTCATCAGCGCATTGATGGATTCGGCGCTTCCTCCGCTTGGAACGGAAGTTGGACCACACCCGAAGCCGATCTGCTGTTTTCGACCAATAATAATATCAGCTATCTCTCCGGCACCTATAACGGCGCCGGGCTTTCGCTGCTGCGCAACCATGTGGTCTTCGCGAATTCGACTGCGGCGACCGCGACGCCGACCACTGTGGAAACCAGCATTATGAAATTGGCGCAGGCGCGCGGAGCCCGGGTTTGGAGCACCCCTTGGACACCCGCGGCCGGATTCAAGAGCACCAACGATATTTATGATTCCAATGTCGCGACCGGCAACGGAATCAACGGCGGAAGTTTTCTTGGCTCCGGAAACAACGCGACGAACCTGAATTACGCCAGCCAGCTCGCCAATTATGTGGTGAGCATGAAGAATCAAGGCATTAATCTTTATGCCTTCTCGATCCAAAATGAGCCGGACGCGAATGTCACCTCTTACGAAGCGTGCCAATGGACCGGTGCGCAGTTCCATGATTTTACCACGAATCTTTACAACGCATTCGTTGCCAAAGGAGTTGGTTCCACGAAAATTATTCTACCGGAGAGCCAGAACTGGACCGACCCGCATAATCTGGCCGGACCGGCAATGAATGATCCAGCGGTAGCCGCCGACGTGGCGATTATTGCCAATCACAATTACGTGGCGAACAACGCAGCAGGTGATCAGTCGGTTCCAGCGGCGATTAATGCTTACGGAAAAGCATTGTGGGAAACAGAAGTCGCGTTGCTTTCCGGCAATGATAGCAGCATCGCCAATGGAGTTTATTTTGCGAAGCGAGTCCACCTTTACCTCACTCAGGCCCAGGCGAACGCGTACCATTATTGGTGGCTCGTCGCCAGTAGTAATGAGGGGTTGTTGGACACGAGCGCCGGTCCTGCCAAACGCCTTTTCACGCTCGGGCAATTCAGCCGGTTCGTTCGCCCCAACTTCAACCGCATTGACGCCACTTCCTCCCGTCCTTCCGCTTGGATCAGTGCTTACAAAGATTCGGCGTCCACGGCATTTGCGATCGTGGCGATCAATACCAACGCGGCGATCGATATCGTCGAAACATTCACCCTGACCAATATTACCGCGGCTTCGGTCACACCCTGGATCACGTCCGCCGCGCTTTCATTGGCGCCGCAAGCAGCCGTCAATGTCACCAATTCCTCGTTCACGTATACGTTACCGGCGATGAGCGTGGTGACATTCGTCGGTCAGGGAAACACGCCGCCCACCATCGGGGCAGTGCCCGATCAATCCGTAAACGCCGGCATGACTTTGGCCATTACGAACACGGCCACGGATTCGGACTTGCCCTCGCAAACACTGACGTTTGGCCCGGCCAACACATTGCCGGCCAATGCGACGATCGCCCCGGATACTGGAGTGTTCAGTTGGCGACCGCTTGTGAGCCAGGCCAACACGACCAATGTGATTCAAATTAAGGTTACGGATAGCGGCCAACCAAACTTGAGTGCCACCAATAGTTTCAAGGTCCTCGTCAGTCCCATTTCCGCCCCAGTAGTGAGTTCGATCGCGACGAACGGCGCAGAGATTCAATTGACTGTGAACGGCCCTGTCGGACCGGACTATACCCTGTTGCGCTCGACGAACTTCATCGATTGGCAGCCCGTCTCCACATTGTCCTCCCCGCTGCCACCGGTCACGCTGGTGGACACGAACTATCCTGACGGCCCGGCGCAATTCTACCGCGTGCAACTCGGTCCGTAGCAGTGGGCGCCGTTCGTTGCCACCAAACAACGCCACTTTACACTTCCGTGCACGCGGCCTAAACTCGGTTCATGTCCGACTTTGATCCGGCAGATTTCGTGGATGACGATTTTCAGGCGCGCAAAACGCAGTCGGCCGCGGCGTCGCCCTCCGGCCAGCCCGGACGCGCTCCCACCCGCGAGGAAGTGGATTCCCGCGTGGCCGACACCCAGCAGAAGCTGATGGAGCTCAAGCGCGCCCAGGAGGAGCTCGAACGCGAACGTTCCGCGCTGGAGGAAACTCGCCGGCGCCAGCTCGAATTTCAAACGGGCCGGCAGGAAATGATCCACAATCTCACGCGCGGCCTCGGATTGCTCGAGGAAGCCGAGTTCACCGCCCGCCGTGACGCGGAGCAGATGGCCAAAACCATCGCTGATTTTCGCGATGCTCTTACCAAGATCGAAGCCGTCCGGGAGGAGACGTGGACCAAGGACAATTTCAGCGTGGAATTGACTCGAGCATTGACCGCCGTTGAAAACGGCCGGATGGAATGGAACACGGCGCGCTTGAAGTTTCCGGTTTTGACCGGCGAAAAAGCAACCACCGTCGCTGCGCCCGGCGAGTCTGAAGCGACGGAAGCATTTCCAATGGGCAACCGCAGTTTCGGCGAATTGTGCAAACTGGGGCTGGCGCTGACGTGGCCGCTCGTGCTGGTCGCGTTGGCTGCAGTGGGAGTGTTGGTGGCAATATTGTTGTCATCGTCGGCGCACCGTTAATGGGCGGTTGAGTAGTTTTCATGGCATGGTTTAAGAAAAAACCAGATCCGATTTCAGATCGCGCGCGCGCACTGAATGAGGAGATTGCCGCGCTCGAATCCCAAATCAAACAGCTCAACGAAAAGCGCGATCAGTCCCTGCCGCCTGCCAAACTCCGCTCCACGGCCATCCCGCATGGAGAAACGATTCAACGCGCCGAAGAGACCCCAGAGTCGAAACCCGAAACTCGAAACCCGAAATCCGAAACTGTGCCCCCGCGGGAGCCGATTTTCGAAGAGGTGGATCAGGATCGTTTGAAGGCGCGCGGGGAAGTGGCCACACCCGATCACTATAACGAGTTGGGCGTGCGCAAATATGATTTGCCCGCGCTGCTCCGGCGCATCCGCAATCATTTCCGCGGCCCATCCACGAACAATCCGAAGCTGGTGCATTATCTCGCCGCTGGCGGCGTGCAGGGATTGCGCCCCTTGCGCTACGAAAAACGCGTCGCGCGCAATCGGTTTGTTTTCTTCGTGGCACTTTTGTTTTTCGTGCTGCTGGGGATCATTTTGGTATTCGTTCACCACCATTGAGCGCTGGCTGTCGGCTAAAAATTGGATTTCCAAATCTGCGTTTATCTGCGTTCATCTGCGGTTAGACAGATGAAAAAGAATTCTCCAGTTTCCCGCAGCGGGCGCTTTGCCAGTGGCCCGTCGGCGGACGTGGCAAAGTTCACGGAATCCATTTCGTTCGATTGGCGGCTGTGGAAACAGGACATCCTCGGCTCGATGGTCCACGCCACCATGCTCCAAAAAATCGGCGTGCTCACCGGCGCGGAATTGAAGGCCATTCTCAAAGGCTTCGATGGCATTGCGCGCGACATTCAGCTCGGGAAATTTCATTGGCGCGCAGAACTCGAGGACGTCCACATGAACATCGAGGCGGAGTTGACGCGGCGCGTTCCCGCGGGTGCGAAGCTGCACACCGCGCGCTCGCGCAACGACCAGGTGGCGCTCGATGTCCGGATGTGGCTGCGCGATGAGTTGGTCGAACTCATGACCGAAGTGCGGGGCTTGCAACAGGCGCTCGTGGATTTGGGCGCCAAAAACGCCGATGTCGTTATTCCCGGCTACACGCACCTGCAACGCGCGCAGCCGGTCTATTTCGCGCATCATTTGCTCGCTTACGTGGAAATGCTGGATCGCGATTACGCGCGGTTGGAGGATTCGTTCCTGCGCGTGAACGTGTGCCCGCTCGGTAGCGGCGCAATTGCCGGCACCACGTTGCCGTTGAAGCGCGAAATGGTTGCGAAGCTTCTCGGATTCGTGGACGGCAAAGGCCAGGCCAAGGTCTCGCAAAACTCCATGGATGCGGTGAGCGATCGCGATTTTGCGGTGGAATTTTGCGCGGTCGCCGCGCTGATTGCCGTGCATTTGTCGCGCTTGTCCGAGGACGTGATTCTCTGGGCCAGCGCGGAATTTAATTTTATAAAAATCGCAGACGCCTACACGACCGGCTCGTCGTTGATGCCGCAAAAGAAAAATCCGGACATCGCGGAATTGACGCGCGGCAAAAGCGCGCGCGTGATCGGAAATCTGGTGTCGCTGCTTACCCTCTTGAAGGGCTTGCCGATGACTTACAACCGCGATTTGCAGGAGGACAAGGAACGGCTGTTTGACACCGTAGACACGGTGCGCGCCAGCGTGCGTCTGACCGCCGCAATGTTGCGCAACACGAAGGTGAATCGCTCTGCCTGCCAGGCCGCTGCCAGCGACCCGGCATTGCTCGCAACTGACCTCGCGGATTATCTCGTGCGTAAAGGCATGCCGTTCCGCGAAGCGCATCATGTGGTGGGCGCCGTGGTGGCGCTCGCCGAAAAATCCGGCAAAGTCTTGAATGAGCTGAGCCTCGCGCAACTGCAATCCGTGAACAAACAATTCGGCCGCGACGCGATGGGCATCTTCAATCTGAAACGCGCCATGGAGCGGCGGAATCTCATCGGCGCGCCTGGCACGAAGGAAGTGGCGCGGCAATTGGAGCGGTGGCAAAGAACTCTGGCGTGAATGAGGACGACTTTTCTTTTTGCTGTCCTGCTTCTGCTGACCGGCTGCGTCCAGCACTACCAAGTCGAAAATGGTAGTTGGTCCTTGATTCGGTATAACGAAGGCGTCGGACGAATGGTCACGAAAATCGAAGGAGCGGACCAAAGCTCTTTCCAGCCGATCAATAAGGAATACGCCAAAGATACTCAGCACGTTTACTGGGAAACGCTCCTCATCAACGGCGCAGATCCGAATTCGTTTGTGATTTTGGGCTCTCTTTATAGCAAGGACTACAGAAAGGTTTTTTGGCGCGAACGCGAAATTCCCGGTGCCGACCCCACCAGCTTTCAAATCGTTGATGGCGCCAATTTGTGGAGCAAGGATAAGAAGGATTATTATTATGCGGCGGAACCGTTGGGTGTCTTGGATATGAGTTCCTTCAAGATCATCAACAACGGCTGGGCCAAGGACAGCAAAGCCTATTATGCAACTCCGCAGTTCGCGCGGAAGGGAAAGGTGGATTGCGACTATCCCACCATGAGAATTTTGAGCGAACAATACGCGGTGGATAAAAATCGAGCGTATTATGGATTGATTCCCCTTCCAGGAGTGGATGTGAAGACGTTTCGAGTCACCGGCGATATCACCGCGCGAGATGCTCTCAAAAAATATCGTGGCGAGCGTGAAGATTGGGTGAAGTAGTGTATGAAATCCTCTCCAAAAATCGGCACAACAGGTGAGTTGCAATTTATCGTCGAGCAAAAGCACGTTATAGATTTCGCGACCGGCGGCATGCCCGCGGTGCTGAGCACGCCGAACCTGATCGGATTGCTTGAACGTACTTCACGCAAAACCATTGAGCCATTTCTGGATGCCGATGAGCGCAGCGTGGGTGTGGAAATCGAATTGCGGCATCTGGCTCCGGCATTGCTTGGCGCCGAGGTCACGTGCATTACGCGGGTTTATCATGTGGATGGCCGCAAGGTGGATTTCCAGATTGAAGCGCGGGAGCAGGGGCGGTTGATTGCGCGGGGGCTGCACAAGCGGGCGATCATTCGGGTTGATAGCTTTGCCAGGAAATAGAAATCCGAAGGCCGACATCCAAAATCCGAAAGAAGCCCGAATTCCGAATTTTGGCCATCCGGGCTTTTTCGGGTTTCGCTCCTCGGATTTCGGGAATTACCCACAACAATTCCATTGCCACAGGCGCGGAAATTATTAGCATCACCACTCCCACTTCGAAGTTTTCGGGGTGGTTACCAGAATACGATTCATGAAAAGTTACGATATCGCAGTCATTGGCGGAGACGGCACGGGGCCGGAAGTCACCCGTGAAGCGCTCAAGGTGAGCGAGGCCGCCGCGAAAAAATTTGGTTTCAAACTCAACTGGCATCATTACGACTTCGGCGGCGATCGCTATCTCAAGACCGGCGAAGTGCTGCCCGACGGCGCGGTGGATGAATTGCGCAAGTTCAAGGCGATTTACCTCGGCGCGGTCGGTCATCCGCAGGTGAAGCCCGGTATTCTGGAAAAAGGCATTTTGCTGCGCCTGCGTTTCGAGTTGCAGCAATACATTAATCTCCGCCCAGTGCGCCTCTATCGCGCCGAGGATTGCCCGCTCAAGGACAAGGGTCCCGAGCACATCGATTTCATCGTTGTTCGCGAAAACAACGAAGGTCTTTACGCCGGCGCGGGCGGTTTCCAATACAAAGGCACGCCGCAGGAAGTGGCGATCCAGGAGAGCGTGAACACGCGTTTTGGCGTGGAGCGCTGCTTGAAGTACGCTTTTGATCTCGCTCAAAAACGCCGCAATGGCAAAGCGTGGAAAGGTCTCAAGGCCGAGGACACGCAGGCTGGCAAGACCGCACAACTCACGCTCTGCGGCAAAACCAACGTGTTGACCTACGCGTTCGATTTGTGGTGGCGCACGTTCAATGAACTTTCGCCGAAGTATCCCACGGTTAAGACCGATTACGCGCACGTGGATGCGACCTGCATGTGGTTCGTGAAGAATCCCGAGTGGTTTGACGTGATCGTGACCGACAACATGTTCGGCGACATCATCACGGACCTCGCGGCGATGATCCAGGGCGGCCTCGGTGTCGCGGCCGGCGGCAACATCAATCCCGAAGGAACATCGATGTTCGAGCCGATGGGCGGCAGCGCGCCGAAATACACCGGGCAGAACGTCATCAATCCGCTCGCGGCCATCAATGCCGCCGGCATGATGCTCGATTTCCTGGGTGAATCCGAAGCGGGTGTGGCGGTTGAAAATGCTGCGATCAAGATCATCAACACCAAGATCAAATCGCTTGCGGCGGGCAAGATGGGTTATGGCACCCGCGAAGTCGGCGATTTGGTGGCGGCAGCGATTTAATGGAGCGCCGAGCGCCTGCTCGGCATGATCGAAAGTTTCAAAAGCGCCGGGCTCTTGCTCGGCGCTTTTTATTTTTATGTGGATTGGTCAATCCTCTGAAAAATCTTTCGTAGTCCTTCTGCTGCGTTTAAAGGCAGGCCAATTTGCCCGGAGGGCACTTGAGGTTCGCGGGGATTGATGCGGATCAAGGTGCCGCGGGTCAATTCTGCGGTCCTTTCTGAAGTGTAACGCACAGTTGGAATGGCCGTGCCGGCGCCGATTTCGATGATGGCCAATTGTGCCGCGGATTTGAGCTTTCGGACCCAGGTGTTGAGGTTTGAATGTTGAGCCTCGCTGCGATGAGGTTGCCAGGTGGCATCGCCGAACATGAGGATATTCGGGCGCGCGAGTTCTTTGCAGTTTTTGCATTGCGGCAACGGGTCGGCGGCGCGGAAGGCGGTTTCATCTACGATGACGTTGGTTCCGTCGGCATCCCAGATTTCGCGGCTGCAATTTTGGGTGCATTGCAAGTGATGAATGGAGCCGTGGCATTCCACAATGCGGTCTGATGCGAAGCCCGCTTTCTGAAAATGGCCATCCACGTTGGAGGTGAAAACGAAATAGCCTGCGGGTTTTTGCGCGGCGGCTTTGAGCAACAGTTGAAAACCGATGTGGGGAACCGTGCGGCGATACAGATTCAGGCGATGACCGTAAAACGCCCAGGCCAGCGCGGGGTCGGTTTCAAACCAACTTGGATCGGCCATTTGGGAAAAGGAGAGGCCGAGTTTTGCGATGGCGGGATACGCTTTCCAGAATCCCTCGGGACCGCGGAAGTCCGGCAGACCGGAGTCAACGCCCATGCCCGCACCGGCAGTGATGAGTAATGCGTCAGCATTCTGAACCACCTGTGCGGCTTGTTCTACGACGGACTCAGTTGTTTTCACTGTTCCCCTTTGGGAGTGGAAGCTCTCAGTCACACCGGACGGTTCGCGAGGATGCCCAGTCGCGCAGTGCTTCCACTTTTTCTGACATGATGACGGACAGCGGGCGCGTGTTCTTGATTTCTGCCAGCACGTCGTCTTGCGAAACATCGCGGCCATGTGCGCGCGCTGAGTAGGTTGCCGACACAATTGCTTGCTCGATTTCAGAGCCGGAAAATCCCTCGGTGGCTTTGGCGAGCGCGTCCAAATCAAATTGCGCCGAGTCCATGTTCCGTTTTCGCAAATGAATCCGCAGGATTTCCTGCCGATGCGGCGCGGAAGGGAGATCCACAAAAAAGATTTCGTCGAAACGCCCTTTGCGAATGAGTTCGGGCGGAAGGCGTTCGATGTCATTCGCGGTGGCGACGAGAAACACGGGTTTCTTTTTCTCCGCCATCCACGTCAGGAGCGCGCCAAGTATGCGCCGGGAAACGCCGCCGTCATCGTCGGCTGAGCTGACGGCAACGCCTTTTTCGATTTCATCCATCCACAGGACGCACGGCGCCATGACTTCGGCGGTCTCGAGGGCCTTGCGCAGATTGCGCTCGGTTTCTCCGTAATATTTGTTGTAGAGCACGCCGAAATCGAGGCGGAGCAGGGGGACGTTGAAGACTCCGGCGGCGGCTTTGGCCGCAAGACTTTTGCCGCACCCCTGCACACCGAGCAGCAGCATGCCGCGCGGCGGATCGAGCGAATCATCTTCCCCAAGGAAGAAACTTTTGCGCATCTCCAGCCAATTGCGCATGCGTTCCATGCCGCCGATATCCGCAAATTTCGCGGTGTCGATTTCCAGCGACAGCAAGGCATCACCGCCGAGCAATTCGTATTTCGCTTTCAGGACCGTGGGGATATCGGACTCGGAAATCACGCCGTCCTCCACGGCTTTCATCGCGAGGCGGCGGGCATCGGTGGCCGTCAGGCCGACGAGATTCCGCACGAGCAGGTCGAGCGCCTTGTTGGTGGTCTGCACTTCGCGCCGGCCGTTTTGCGCGCCCCAATCGCCGGCCACGTCCACGACAATGCCGCGCAATTGATCCAGCGTGGGCAGCGGCATGTGCAAATGCGCAGTGTAGGGTCTGAGTTCCTCCGGGATTTGCAGGGCGTAACCGACCAGCACCACCGTGGAGTAATGCTTCGAATAGGTGAGCGCGATGTCCTTCAACATCCGCATGTGTACGGCGTCCTGCAGATACGGATGAAAATCCAGCAGCACGAACAGGCAATTTTGGCCCTCGTTCCGGATGTAGCTCAGCAACTCCTGGGATTTCAGCACCGATTTCGAAGGTTGATCGCAGGGGTCAAACGCCTGCAATCCCTCGGTGACCGTCCAACGATAGGTTTTGATTTGGAGGCGCTCGCCGATTTGGCGGACCATGCGGACCACCTGCGGTTCCTCATTGCTCTCGACGGCCACGAGCGCGGTGTGCGAGCGGATAATGGCCTCGAGGTCGCGCAGCGGGCTTTCGGTGGGGATTCCCGATTGCGATGACTTGGAAGACGGCAAATTCATGAACGACTTAGAGCCTATAACAAAATGAGGAACGGGCGCGCTGATTTCTGGCGGGCGGCTGGCAAGGCGCGACGAAGGAAGATAGCCGCAGGGCTCTCTGACTGAGGAGCAACGCCGCCAGGCGCCCGCCAGAAATCAGCCCTCCGGGTTGCCCGATCTTTGCCGCTGCTGCTGCGTTGCTCGTCGGTCGAAGATCCATAAAGGATATGGGCTACCCAAGCCCTGCAAATTGGATTCCCAAGTTTGGGCTGTGCGCTGTCGCGCAAAGCAGACTCCCTCCTCGCGCCTTGCAGCAGCGCCAAATCCTGGGCAACGCGTCCGTTCCTCATTTTGTTATAGGCTCTTGGACAGCTCGGGTTGAATTTCGTTCTCATTCAAGGAGATAATGCCGCAAATGGCGAATAGCGACAACTCGCAAAAGGTGGAGTGATTGGTTTCGGGTTTTGAGTTCCCGCCTTCGCTGCGCTTCCGCCTCGTCTGGCTTCGGCGCGACAAGTAAGCGCGGCTTGTGGGTTTTCGGTTTCGAGTCGCGTTCACGAGTCCACTTTCTATCTTCTATTCTCTATGTTCCATCTCCCCTATCCCCCGAACCCACCGAAACTCACCTAAACCCAGTATAAAAATAAAACGCACCTTGCCATCCCGCCAGAGTGGGACAGGCCTGGAAAAATGCCAAATGCAACTCCTTGTCTTAAAACGTCATCCCCAGTGCCACCCAACTACTCTGAGTGTTACCTATGTCCTGCGTACGCTGTAACCCATGTCTTGACAACTGCACAGTCAGGGGCGCCCCCGTTCTGACCCATTTGGGAAACGCAGCTTGCGTTTTTTCCCCCACCTGCTATTCCAGTGACCGGCTCCCCCCGCCAATCATTACGGCATTGATTGAAATGCTTTAACCATTCGGTCAACTCATCATGAAAACTACCATGCTTGGTGTGGCTCTCCTGGCGGCTCTCTCGGCGGTCGCCCAAACCAATTCGCCCGACAGTTCCGGGCGCCCTTCACAGCGGAATTTTACCGGGGTTCAATATCCGCGGATTGAAGCGGATAACCGCGTGTCGTTCCGCTTCAACGCGCCGAACGCCCAGAAGGTCCAGGTCTCCATCGTCAACGTGCCCCACGACATGACCAAAGGCGACGACGGCGCATGGGCCGTTACGACCGCCGACCCGCAGGCGCCCGGTTATCACAATTACTGGATGCTCGTCGATGGCGCGCTGGTGCTGGACCCAAATGTGGAAACGTCCATCGGCTACAGCCACATGTGCAACGGCTTTGAGGTGCCCGATCCGGACGGTGATTTTTATCAGCCCAAAGATGTGCCTCACGGCAACGTGCTGGTGAAGGAATACTTCGCGAAGTCAGTGAATGCCTGGCACCGCATTTATGTTTATACGCCACCGGGATATGAAAAGGGTTCGGCCCATTACCCGGTGCTGTATCTGCAGCATGGCGGAGGCGAGGACCGGCGCGTGTGGATTGATTTGGGTCACGCCAATGTGATCCTCGACAACCTGCTCGCTGACGGCAAGGTCAAGCCCATGATCGTGGTCATGGAAACCAGTGTGCCTCCCAACCCGATGGGCCGCGGCCCCGGAGGTGGTCGCCCACCCGGATTGACCAACGCGCCCGGCGGCGCTCCCGCTGCTCGTCCGGCTGGCGGTCCTGGCGGTCTTGGCGGTCCCGGTCGTGGTGGCTTCAATGTCAGCGCGTTCGAGCATCTTCTGGTCGACGATCTAATTCCTTACATAGACTCGAATTTTCGCACGATCAGCGATCAGCAACATCGTGCGATGGCCGGGCTATCGATGGGCGGCATGCAGACGCACCAGATCACCATGGCGCACCTCGATAAGTTTTCGCACATCGGCCTTTTCAGCGGTGGAAGCATCAGCACCAACGAGATCACCGACCCGGCGGCGTTCAACAAGAAGGTCAAGGTGATGTTCTTCAGTTTCGGCAGCCTGGAACCCGGCGCTCCGTCGGCCAAGGCCGCTTCCGCTAACTTGAAGGGAATTGGCGTGAATAGTTATTACTATGAATCCCCCGGCACGGCGCACGAATGGCAGACCTGGCGCCGCAGCCTGCGCGAATTTGCGCCGTTGCTGTTCCAGGATCGCAAACGCTCGTCAAAATGAATTGGAGAATTGCCATCGCCGGCATCGCGCTGTTCGCCAGCCTTCCGGCCTTTGCCCAGACCAATCGGCCGGGCGCACAGCGTTTCGAAAATGTTGTGCGCCTTTACGAGGCGGCGGACAAAACCAACCCGCCGCCTCAGAATGCGATTCTGCTCGCCGGCGATTCGCAATTCTACCGCTGGAAAACCGTGAAGGAGGACCTGGCCGGTTACACGGTCATCAACCGCGGCATTGATTCATTCGAGACGTCGGACCTGCTTCACTTTGCCGACCGCCTGGTGCTGCCGTATCGAGCGCGGATGATTATCCTGCATATCGGCGGCAACGATGTTCATGGCGGCAAATCCGCGGAGCAGGTGTTGGCGGATTTCAAGGCGCTCGTGGCGAAAATTCGCGCGGTACAACCCACGGTGCCGATCGCTTTTTCCAGCATGACGCCGGGACCCGCCCGCGCGGAAGAATTCGAGCGGCGCAAGGAAGCCAACCGGGTCATCAAAAACTACATCGCCACGCAGCCCAACCTTCTTTTCATCGATTTGTGGGACGCCATGCTCACACCCGAGGGCAAACCTCGCCCGGATCTGTGGGTAGCTGATGGCATTCATCCCAATCATGCGGGATATCTCCTGCGGGTTAAAATCATGCACCCGCTGCTCGGCGAGCCTGATAATAAAGCCCATTAGAATGCTGCCATCGAACTCGCGGGGCTAGAGCGGTTTAAAAAATACTGTAGCCAATTCGGAGCGAGGATTTTTGGTTTTTGGCGAGGCTTTGGCGAAGGAGCAGGTTTGCAAAACCCTGTGACTGAGCCGAAACGAAGCCAAAAACCAAAAAGACCGCTCTTCCCTCCCTTTCACCGAATGGCTACAGTATTTTTTAAACCGCTCTAACGCCTCGAGAGGTTATGCAGCACCAGGACGGTCGGTTTGCCCTGGATCATTTGTCCGAAGCGTTCCTGTTGCTCGACCGGAATACCCGTGGTCGCTTCAGCGGCGCCGAGGACTAAATCCGTTCTCCCATCGCCGTCGACATCGCCGGCGTAGACGCGCATCCAGCGGTTCCAATATTTATTATCGATTCCAAATCGTTTGACGCTGCCGTCGGTCTGATGCATCAGCAACACGAAGGTAGTGGGGTGCTGCAATCGCCAGTCGGGACAGAAAGCCGTCACGGCGAGATCCACGCGGCCGTCTCCATCGAAGTCGCCGGCAGCAATATCCATCGCGCCGGGAAGCGGCTCAAAGAGCGCTTCGCGGAAATTGAATTGGCCGTCATTGTGCAGCACGCGGATGCCGTGATGTGTTTTCAGGGGCCGCCCGCCCAATTCGAGATTGTTACCGGTCGCCTCGACGATGTCCGAGCGACCGTCGCCATCCCAATCGACAAGCACGCAACGGTTGTAGCCCCAACCGACCGGACGATCGATGGTATGCGGAATGAAATGGCGGCCATCCGTGTTTTCGAAAACGACCAGTCGCGCGCGGTTGCTGCCGATGGAGACAACGATGTCCGGTTTTCCGTCGCCATTCATGTCGGCGACGTCGCACCAGGTGGCGCCGGGTTCATCGAGCAGCAACTCGCCGCGTCCGGTTTGGTCGCCGCCCCAGTAGATAGCGACCCATCCTCTGGTCGAATAATCACCGAAGCCACAGATAACCACCTCCGGTTTGCCGTCGCCGTCGAGATCTGCCGTCCGATGCGCCGCCACGCGCGGCTGACGATCCACAACCACGCGCGAGGAGCCATCGGTCACATTGAAATCAACGATTCTTCCCTGCCGGAAATCAGCGCGGAGAAAACCGGCCAGAGCAATGCGCCGGGTCGAGCCGATCCGCTCGAACGTGACCGGTTCTGAGGGGACATCGAAGGGCCTCATCACACCGTCTTTCCACACACACAGTTGCGGAGGTTGCGACGCGCCCAGGATTAATGAATGATCCACGGGATCAATCGCCGCCATGGTGATTATGGAATTCGTGACGGGAACCGGAAGGGGTTCGAACACCGGTGAAACTAGTGGCTCTTCTGCGGGTGGCGGGAGATGATATTGAACGGCTGATTGGTCGATGAAGTAATTTCGAATCGCGTCAAACTGTGCGCGTGTCACGACGGGTTTGGGAGGCACGAAGTTAGTGATGACCAAAAGGGGATTGATTTCCCGATCGGGCGGATAGCCGAGGTAATTTCCCATCCACGCCAGCAGATATGGCCACTCTTGCGGCGGCAATTGAGCCGGCGACGGAATGCTGTGGCATTGGGCGCACACAATGCCCGCCAAGGCCTGCCCATTTGTCATGGAGGAAAGTGACGGAGCCGGCGCGGGCTTTTCGCTGCAGCCGGCGAGCAAGGCGAGTGAGATCAGCAGACTCGCCGGATTTATGTGAACGAGGATTTTTCCGAGACATTGCGCCACGACACAAGAATGCGCGAACGACTGCCTCGATTCAACTACAAGCAAGGACCCAACCTGCTCTACTGCGACGCAATCAGCTTGTCCCACAGCCGATCATTGAGCAGGACTTTGCGGAGGAACTCGGTGTCGCCTTCGCCGGCGGACGGCGTGGAATCGGGGTCAATCGGCAGGCGAATGCTGAAGGTGGTGCCTTTGCCGTTCTCGCTGCGCGCTTCAATTTTCCCGCCGTGATGATGCACGATGAAATAACACGCCATCAGATGAATGCCGTATTCCATCGGGCTGTCGCTGCGCACAACGAATGGATCGAACACCAACCGCAACGCTTCCTGCGGGAGGCCGGGGCCGTTGTCGCTCACCTGAATTAGCACGCCCGGCCGCGAGGAGCCGTTGTACGGTTCAGCCTTGAACGTGACTTCACAACCGGCGGGCAGCGTGGCCAGTTCGTCCTTCAGCATCAGGTCGAACAAACGATAAAACTTCGGCTTGTCCACCTTCATCGCCGGCAGGGTGGCCGGGATTTCGTTTTTCACCTGGATTTTTTTGGCGGCGAAAGCGTCTTTCTGCGCCGCGAAACAGGAATCCACCACCTCGCGCAATTGCACCTGGTCGGTAAAATCAAACGACGGCTTCTCCGACGCCGTCCACAAATCTTTCAGGAGATTATTGATGCGCTCAATCTGGCCCTGCACGCTCTGGTAATATTCCTTCCAGAAATCCGGGTTGCGCAGGCTTTCGGTATTCATCTTTTCCTCGGCCATTTTGCTGGGCGCAAGATCAAGGAAAGTTTTTACGGCCACGAGCGAGTTGCGGATGTGGTGGCTCAAGCCCGCCGCGAGCAAACCGAGGCTCACGATGCGGTCCGCAATCATCATGTTGTGCAACACGGACATTTTTTCGCGCAACAACTGGTCGCGTTCCTGTTGCACCATGAAAAATTCCAGCGCGTGTTTTAGCGTTTCCTCCAATTGCACCGGATCCCATGGCTTGGTGACGTATTTGTAAATGGCGCCGGAATTGACCGCATCGATGGCCGCTTGCATGTCCGCATACGCGGTCGCGAGGATGCGTATGGTGCGGGGATGCAGCGCGCGGGACTTCTCCAGCAGCCACACGCCTTTCTCACCCGGCATGCGCTGGTCCGTCATCAGCACGGCAATGTCCTCGCCATGCTGCTCTATGAGCTTCATCCCGTCTTGCGCGGTGGCGGCAGTAAGAACGCGAAAGTTATCCCCAAAGGCTCGCGCAAAAGCCTTCAACGACTTCTCTTCGTCATCCACGTAGAGAATCGCAAATTTTTTATAGTCGTACGAATTATCCATATCAGGCTGACGCCGCTCTTATTCTCACCCTTTCACCGGAAACTCCAGCGTAAACTCACAAAACTTGCCCAATTCAGTATTCACCGAAATCCGGCCGTCGCATTCCTGCACGATGCGATAAACGATACTTAGTCCCAGGCCCATGCCTTCGCCGACATCCTTCGTCGTAAAAAACGGATCGAAAATCTTGTCAAGATGTTGCGCATCAATGCCCGGCCCATTGTCGCGGATGCGAATGGTGCTGCGCCCGTTGTTCACCGTGCCTTCAATCTTGATCGCCGGCTTCTCGCCGTTGTTGAATTCCTTGGTCTTCATCGCATCCAGCGAGTTCTGTAACAAATTCGTGAACACGTGAATCATCTTGTTCTTGTTGGCCCAGACGACCTGCTGCGGATTCAACATCTGCTCGATGTCCACGCGGTCCTTCCATTCGTTCGAAAGAAACCGCAACGCCGAGCCGATCACTTCCGCCACTTCCACCTGGTCGCGGCTCTCGGTTTCCGGATGTGTGAACATCCGCAAATCCGAAACGATGGTCTTCACCCGCTTGATGCCTTCCTCGACGTCGCGCAAAATCTCCGCGTACTCTTCCTGCTGCTCGGCTGCGAGATATTTGCCCTTGTTGCGGAGCGTGTACAAACCGGTGGTGGCGAAATTCAGCGGGTTGTTGATCTCGTGAATGATGCCCGCACTCATGCGGCCCAGCGACGCCAGCTTCTCGGTTTGCACCAATTGCGATTCCGTGTCCTTGAGCTGCTCGATGGTCGATTCCAGCGCCTGGTTTTGCTTCGAAAGCTTGGTCTGGTATTGATGCGACTCCACGAGGTTCTTGATGCGCACGTGGAGTTCGGTTGTCGAAAATGGTTTCGGCAAAAAGTCGCTGGCGCCGGCGCTGAGCGCGGCGAGTTTCGTTTCCTCATCCGCGCGCGCCGTGAGCAACACGATGGGGATGCTTTGCGTGGAGGTGCGCTCGCGCAATTCGCGGCACGCCTGCAGGCCGTCTTTTTCGGGCATCATCATGTCCAGCAGGATGATGTCCGGCAAAAATTGCGCCGCCTTTTCCACGGCTTGCTGGCCGTCCACGGCTTCGAGCACTTCGTAATGCTGCGCGAGTTGCGATTTGAGGAACCGCAACATGTCCGGCTCGTCGTCCGCGACCAGCGCCTTGGGCAGGTACCCGTTGCGATTGGTCTCGACCGCCTTCAACGTGTCCTGCAACGGGGTCATGGCCGGGAACAATTCCGCCCGGCGATACAAATTGGCGAGCCATTCCTCGGACGAAACCGTGCGCGTATCGCCATCGACTTTTTCCTCCTCCGGCTTCGGCTCGGGTTTCGCGACCGGCTCGGCTTTCTGGTACGGCAAGCGCACCGTGAACGTCGTGCCTTTGCCTTCGGTGCTTTGCACGTCGACTTTGCCGCCCTGGACTTCCGTCAATTCCTTCACCAACGCGAGGCCGATGCCCACGCCCTGGTATTTGCGTTTGGAAGTGCCATCCGCCTGCCAGAAGCGATCGAAGATAAACGGCAAATTCTTTGCCGAGATCCCCATGCCGGTATCCGCCACTGTAATGACAAACGCATCCTCCTTCTTTTCCGCGCGTAATTCCACTTTGCCCCCGGCCGGCGTGAACTTCAGCGCGTTGAACACCAGGTTCAAAAGAATTTTTTCCAGCTTGTCGCGGTCGGCAATTACCGACCCGAGTTCCGGATCCACAATGGTTTCCAGCCGCAAACGTTTGTCATCGGCAACCTGCCGCGCCGCACTGGCGAGGCCTTTCACAAAATCCACAACGTTGAGCGCTTCATGCTTCACTTCCAATCGGCCGGACTCAAGACGAACGAGATCGAGCAAGTCGTTAATCAATTTCAGCAGGCGCATGCCGTTCGAGTGCATGGTGCTCAAAACTTCGCGCGTGTCCCCGTCGAACGAGCGGTTGAATTTCTGCATCAACGTTTCCAGCGGAGCGAGCAACAACGTCAGCGGCGTACGTAATTCGTGGCTGATGTTCGCAAAAAACCGGCCTTTGATTTGGTCCAGTTCAACCAGCTTTTGATTGCTCTCCTCGAGGGCTTTCTTGTTGCGATCGAGTTCGAAACGCAAAGCGAATTCACGGAAGCGTTGGCGGCTCTGAAAATACGTGCCGACCACGACGATCACGTCCATCAATGTGATAAAATAAAAATTATTGAAGAGCACTCCTCGGTCTGGAAATACACGATACGCGAGACCCGCGGTGATATAGATGCACAAAACCAGGAAAACCGCGACCAAACTTTCCCACACCGTCCACTGGAGCACGGCGCCAACCGCCAGGAGGACGAGATTCAACCCCGCGTAATACGGCGAGGCAAATCCCTCTTTAACCGCGATCATCCAGGCAATGAATATCACCGGCACCAGCGGTACGACCACGCCCAGCCATTTGCTGCATTTGCGGCCGGTTTTCGTCAGGAGAAATATCCAGATCAATCCCGCCATCGCTGCGGCCAAAAGGCGCAGATAAAAGAAATGTTGCACCTGGTCGTTATAGACAAAGTAATCCAGCAGGCTGCCGGCGGGCATCAAGGTGACCACCAGCGCGCAGCCGACTTTGGTGTGGGCAAGACGCTGCTGCGCTTCGTAAACCCGAAACGCTTCGTGAACGGGCGATTCCACTATGTCGCGAGTTTTAGACACGAGCCGGTTTGCGCGCTTCAAAATAGATGTTCACTCCGGTTTCATCGGATAGCACCTTGCACATGTCCGCTGGAATGGTATCCGGTCTCAAGGAATTCAATTCGGCGCCATTTCGATAGTTCAAATGCCATTCCATGATGTAATCCATGGTGATGCGCCGTGGATTGTAAATGTCCACGTTGGTCGTCACCAGCAATCCCCCGGGTGAAAGCCATTCGTAAAAAATTCCGGTCAACTTGCGGCAGACGGAATCCGTCAGGTAATCGAACAATCCCGCGCAATAGACAAAATCATAAGAATTATTTTCCGTCCGCTCCACGGTTTTGCCCGCCTCCTTCAAAAGATGGTGCACCGACTTCCTGACGCACTTGACCGGCGTCGACAAATTGAAGCGGCGCTTCAGGTCTGTCAAAACAGACTCCGTGTGCGCCAATGTCTCATCGTTGAAATCCAGCAAAGTGAATTCCGTTTTATTGGCCAGCGGGTTCTCTTTAAAAAAGTGCTGCACTTCCTGGGCCGGCCCGCAACCCACGACGAACACGCGCAGCGGACGCCCGTTTTTCAAACCGCGCAGGGCTTCCTGCGAAAGTTGCTCGGAAAGATATTTGATGCGATTGCGATGAGCTACCGCGGGAGCCTGTTTCAGAAACCAGAGATTGACGATCTTGGCAAAAAGAGAGGCGCCCTCCAGCGGATCACGGGCCATCATGTTGACCATCTCGTAATCGCCCGCATACCCGAGCGGCTTGAAATAAGCCCGGTAAAGAAACGGAGCGCATAGGAGGGTCGGATGAAGCTGCCGCCGGCTAAAAGTTTGATGCGCCGGTTCCAATTCCAGATCCAGCCCCCGCAGCGCATGCTCAAATTTTTCAAAGAGCATGGTCAATGCCGGCGTGGTGGACTCGCCCAGTTCCGCCGCGATTTCCTTTTCCGCCAAAACCCGGTCTCCGTCCGGGATGGAGCGCACGCTCAACTCCACCTGTTCGAGCCACCGCCGCATATCGGTGAGGAAAGTCTGCATGTCCGCCACGGCAATTTTGAATTCCGGACGGATATTGTATGTCTTCTGCCACTGGTGCAGAAACTCATCGAAGCTGGCGGGTGCCTTTCGCCCCTCCACTTTTCCAATATCCATCGCAAACCAGGAATCTGCCAGCGTCACCTCGCACAGCGTCACGGCGCCGGCGTTTATCAGGCTGCGAACCGTGGCGCGGCCGGAATAAATCGTCTGGTCGCGCACCACGATTTTAAATTTCTCGAGCACCTCCGACGTCCGCAAAACCAGCGCCGGGTTGTAAATCTCGAAGACCGCCGAGTAACGCGACAAGCGCACCAGGGTGGCATGAATTTCCACGCCCTGGCTCGTATTGCCGAGCACCAGGCTATCTTGCAACTCGCCGTTGGAACGATTGCTTCCGTTTGAACTGCCGTTTTGTGTCGCCATTTACAAATCAGGTTCAGTTTGCCCTAAAACCGGCCGCAAAATCTTTTGCGACTCTTCGCATGATATAACATTTTCCGAGCCAATAACAGGGGAATTAGGGGGTAGGGCGCGTCACTCCGTGCGCACCGTTTCTGTTGCAACTGTAGCAGCGCGCACAGAGTGACGCGCCTTACCTTCCGAGGACAACAGTCATTTCAACCGATCGGAAGTGTCACAAACCCGGACACTGGCTGAATTAAAAATTCAGCCCGACCGAGCCAATCACCGCGTGGCTGATGAAGCCATACGTGCCGTCGGCCGTCTGGCCCGCAGGCGAAACGCCGCTGCCTTTGACCTTGCGGTCCGGTCCGTAACCGAATTGATACGCCACGTCAAAACTCAGCGACTTGCTCTTTTTGCCGACGCCCACGCTGAAGAAATGCCGGTCTTCATCCGCCACCAGCGGCGTGTAATGCGCGTTCGGCATCGCGTTCTCGTTCAAAATATAACCGGCGCTCACATGCCAGCCATTGTCGAAGTAACGCGTGCCGCCAAATTCATAATACCAGCTCGGCTGCCAGTTAAACGTCACCGGCACATCCTGCGGCAACACCGCGGACGCATTGTCCCGGTGAATCACCACCGTCTGCAGGTTGTTCCAATCCGTGTAATCCGCGTCGAACTCGAAATTCCAATGCGGGGTCGGGCGATACGACAAACCGAGAATCACATTCATCGGCGTCGGCAGATGCGACTCGGCATGCGAGCGCTCGCGAAATGCCGGAATCCCCGGCAGCGCCGTGTTGTTGAAATCCGTCACGTGGCCCTTCAGTCGCGGATCCGTCTCGCTGCGGAACGAGGCGCCGAGCGACCATTGCTCATTGATCTTCACCAACGCGCCAAGGTTGAAACCGATATCATAGCCGGTGCCCTCGAAGCGAAAACCATCATGGCGTTGCGCCGGCCAGAAGAGGCCCTGCCGCAAATCTTCATGCGCATAATTCAGCGTGATGCCGCCGCCAATCGAAAAATGTTCGTCGAATTTGTACGACAACACCGGGTTCAGCGTGATGTACATCAACGACGCCTGCTCACCTACGGTGCGGAAGCCGGTCGTTTGCCGCCAGCGAACTCCCAGGCCGTACGGCGAGAAAAGCCCCACTCCGTAGCTCAGGTGGGAATTCGTCGGACTGTAGGTGTAAAACAAATTGGGGACGGCTGCCACCTTGTTCTGGTTGTGATACGTGGTGGAAGAACCATTCGGCGTGTAGGACGGATCGAGGTAAATCCCGTAAATGCCCCCGCGCGCATTTTGCCCTTCCAACTGGGAAATGCCTGCCGGGTTGTAATAAACCGCCGAGGCATTATCTGCCGTCGCCACGAACGCTTCACCGCGGCCCGTCGCAAACGCATCCTGGTCCGGCAGGCGGAAACCGGTGGCAAACACAGTCGTCGAGGAACCAATCAAAACGCCTGTTAAAGCGGCATTTCGGACAACATTCATATTTTTGTTCATAGTGGTGCGGACAAATGTTTACAGCGCAAAAACCAACCCAAAGGTGCAACGCCGGTAACGTTAGCAATTTGCTTGCCGGTCTTGGCAGACGGTCACAATTGGGGTCCCAAGCGGGACTATAGCTGCGGAAAACGACCGCATTCGCTGCGACTGAACAGAAGAGTAGCGGTGGGCTAAGACTTCCCAAGCTTTTGCTTCTCAACGACTTTCCTAAAAAAGTCGTTCGCCCCGGTCTTACCGGCCATCCATTCGCCCAGTCGGGGAAACATTGCTATGCACCCCAGTAACGGCCGCACTGGCAGTGGATTGATGATAATCTCCGGCAAATCGTTCTCGATGACCTTAATCACCGCCTGCGCCACCTTCTCCGGCGCGGAGGTCCCCAGCAACGCCGGCGCCGCGAGCCCCGAGACTTCCTTCAAATGCGCGTAAATTCCCGCCTCCACAAATCCCGGCACCACCACGGACGCGCTGACTCCCGAACCGCGATACGTGCCCCGCAACGACGACGTGAACGCAATCAGCCCCGCCTTCGTCGCCGCATACGGCTCCTGAAACGCCGGGCCGGCTTTTCCGGCCAGCGACGAAATATTCACAATATGCCCGCGCTTCCGGCTCAACATCTCCGGCAACACGAGCCGGCTGAGCACCATTGGCGCCTCCAGATTCACCGCGATCGTCTCGCTGATATTCTCAACCTTGAGGTCGTTATACGCCGCCGTGAATTCCACACCCGCGTTGTTCACCAGGATGTCAATCGGCCCGAACTCCTTGCGCACCTCCGCAATCAACTGGGCTCGCTGCTCCGGCACGCGCAAATCGAGCGCATACACGCGCGCCTTCACGCCGAGCTTTTCGGATTCCGCGCGCACCTGTTCGAGCGCCGCGCCGGGAAACGCCGTGAGCGCCAGGCTCACGCCCCGTTTGGCCAGCGCCCGCGCCATGAACATCCCCAGCCCGCCGGACGCCCCTGTGAGAAGAACCGTTTGTCCAGATTGAATATGCATCGTCGTTGGGACGCGAGCGTACCGGTGGGGCGGGATGCCGTCGAGTGTTTTCGGCGCGGACAAACGGAAGCTCCAAATTCCAAACACCAAGCTCCAGAGAAGCTCCAAACACCAAACAACTCTTGCGGGTATTTGGAGCTTGGCGCTTGAAGTTTCTCTGGTGTTTGGACGCTTGGAGATTGGAGCTTATTTCCCCTCCATTGGATGTTGGATGTTGGATGTTCCCCTGGGTGCTCAGTCTCTTAAGCAACACACCCCAATGAACACACCCCAGTGCCGAATGGCCTTTTCCGAGCGATCTTTCTGCGAACACTAGAGCATTGACAGAAATGACAGCATTTATGGAAATGCTCTAAAAGGAGGAATAATGAAAACAACAAAAGGTATATTCTTACACACGCGACGGCATCTAACGGCATTGAGTGGGATTCTTTGCCTCAGCCTTTGGTCAATATCCGCCAGCCTGCTCACCACCGGCTGCGCCGACAATCGCTACGAACCAACCCCCGGCGTGAAATTGGATGACACGATGACCTCTCAACAAGTGAGGGAAGCATTCCTGGCGGATCGCCAATACAAATTCGAAGACGTAAAAGTGACCACGTTTCAAGGCACCGTTCAACTGAGCGGATTCGCCGCCACTGGCGACGAAAAAGCCCGCGCTGAAAAAATCGCCCACGACGTTCCCGGCGTGAAGAACGTGGAAAACAACATTTCAGTTAAGTAGCGAAGTACACGAGATGTTTCTACCAGGCACGTTGGATATTCGATGTTCCCGCAGCGCCGTAGGCGCGACATCTTGGTAGAACGCCATCAAAAAATCCATAGCTCCGTAGGAGCGACATCGCCACTTTTACGGAGCTTTGATGCCTCTACCAAAAGATACGATCAACACTGCCAGCTTTTCGCTACGCCTTTTTCCTCAGCCGCGCAATGATTTCCTGCAGCCGTCGGTGACGGTCAGCTAGGAGGGCTTCAATATCGAGTTCCTCGCCCGGTATCGTTTTCCGACCAAGCAGGCGCAATGCTTCCAATATGTTTAATTCCTCAGACAAGCGGTCTTGAATTTCCCCATCGGTGTGATTCCCCGGAGTATTAAACTGCTTCTGAATTTCAGCCCATCGACCGTACAACTCTTGCATCATGGCTTTCCACGAATTTTCCGAATAGCCTTTCCTGTGTCAAGAGGGTCTATGCCGCACGACGCTCAACAGCAAATTCCGAATTCGAAATCCCTCCTGGTAAATTTAAGAAGCCAGCAACACACAGTCAGCCGGACGATTTACTTCCAGCCAATAATCCCTCAGTTTTTCAATGATCTGTCGGTAACCATCCATCGAAGTTGGTTTCACGACGTAGGAATTGGCTCCGAGATCATAAGCAAGATTCACGTCTCTGGATTCATCCGACGACGAGAGAACGGTCACGACGAGCCGCCGCAGTTCAGGTTGTTGTTGCAGCCATCGGAGCACATCGAATCCATCCAGCTTTGGCATTTTCAAGTCCAGCAATAACAACCGCGGCATCGGGTGAGCCCTGCGATCAGCATACCCGTTTTCACCGGATAAATAGCGCACCAATTCGTGCCCATCCTTTACAAATAGGATCGGGACCTCCACGCCTGCTTTTTCAAAAGCCCGTTTCAGAATGAAGGCATCTTCCTCAGAATCATCCGCGACCAAAATCGCTTTCCTGTAGGGCATATTCCACTTTAGGGGAATAAAAAAACCTCGTCAAGAATAGGCGGTAGTACCTTAATTTGGTTTTTGAATGTTGCGCTTGGCGAGCTTTAGCTCTTCAGCGGTTCTCTGGCGAAATGGGGGTCGATAATGCTTGGGGTCTACGTGCGCAAGATTGCAAATGATTTTCCACCCTTGTTCCCAGTCGCCTATTGGATCGGCAATCATCGCAGTGGCAATTTTCAATAAATCCTGTTCTTGCGAGGTCATAATCTTCCATTGTGGGAGGCTTGTATTTGCGGAGAATCAGACGCCTTTTGCGTTGTCTCAGCAAGCAAATCTGTCATCTTTGGTTTGGGGGTGCTGGGTGTCGATCCCAGTGCCGGTTGAATGTAGAGCCACCACCATAAAAGTGCAATGATCTTAGTCGTTGATGACGACGACGCTTACGAGCTGATGCTGCCCCGCCTTTTCGATAAGGCTAATAGATGACATGGGTATTGGCGGGTGAGCGAAACAGCGCTACACCAAGGTTGAGTTATGAAAAACAAACCAGACACCAATACCCACAACTTCAATACAACACAAAACGGCCCAAAGGCCAAGAGCATCAAGCTGGGCATCGACGTGCATGCGGACAGCTATCGGGTGGTCCGGCAGATTGATCACACTACTCCACAGCCCGCCCAGAAGTTTTCTCCCAAAGCTTTCCTGGATTGGGCCAAAAAGCAGTTGGAACTGGCCGAAGAAGTACATAGTTGCTACGAAGCCGGACCGTTTGGTTATGGTTTGCATCGGCAACTCAAGGCGATGGGGATCCATAACCACGTAATCCGACCGCAGAACTGGGATGAGCATCACAAAGGAGTTAAGACCGATAAGACTGACGCATTGGCGATGGTCCAACGGCTCAGCCACTACGTCGATGGCAATAAGAAGGAACTGGCTCTGGTTCACGTCCCCACGCTCGAGCAGGAACTGGCCCGCAGCCAGAGCCGCCAACGCGAACAACTGATGTCACACCGTCTCCGTCTGGAAGCCCAAGGCCGGAGCCTGCTGCTGTTTAACGGCCTGCGCGTCAAGGGCCGGTGGTGGGAGGATCGGCACTGGGAAAAACTCCAAGCGCAGCTTAAAAAGGAACTGGTGGAGCTATTGAACGTGTTGCGCGATCTGGTACTGACGGTGCAAAAACAACTGGACGCCGCCACGAAACGATTGCAAAACGCGGCCACAGCGCAACCCTGCGGCGTGGGGGCATTGACCAGCCAGGTGCTCGAACGGGAGATACTGGACTGGAATCGCTTCAAAAACCGCCGGCAGGTGGGCAGCCTCACCGGCATGTGTCCGGGAGTGCATGCCAGTGGTCCCCGAAGCCGAAGCGGACCGATTACCAAACATGGCAATCGTCGCCTGCGCACGGCGCTGATCGAACTGAGCTGGCGGTGCCTGCGCTTTCAGCCCAGCTATCCACCCATTGAGAAATGGAGGCCGGTATTGCTCAACCCAAAAGCGACCGGAGCAATGAAGAAAAAGGCGATCGTGGCCGTGGGGCGGAGGCTGGCCATTGACCTGTGGCGCGTGAATACCGGCCGAGCCACCAAAGAAAAACTGGGCCTCAAATAAAAGGATGAATGAGGAGCTAAAAGTTTTGGAGCGGCGCGCGCCCGGCCCCGGGCTTGGGTCAGCTTGCTGAACCCGTTTTATAGATTGGGTGCGCTCGTTCCTCTTCACTGACTTTGAATCGTCATATGGCACCGAAACCAATCGCGTGCGGATAGCAGGCTGGAGCAGCGCAAGATACGAGCTGCCGACGAAGAGGAAACGCAACCGGAAAAGACTTGGGATATCGGCGCAGCGGGACGCGAGCTGGGTGGCTCGAAGCCCGTCCCGCTGCTTACTTTTACTCACATAAAAATAGGAAAGAAAAATAGATCAAAAATATGGCTCGCTTGACAATCCCCATAGCAGCCCGGTGTCTCTCCGATTTGTCTTTGATGGGGCTGAGGCTATGGACTATCTCAACGGCACTGGGAAATTCTCAGATAGAACCCAATTTCCGCTACCAAAAATGATTCTTTTGGACTTGCGAATGCCGAAGGTCAATGGCTTTGAGTTTTTGGAATGGAAACAAGGTCAGCCAATCTTTAATGATCTTCCCGTTGTCGTCTGGTCATCGTCTGACTTGGATTCCGACAAAGAAAAAGCGCATAAACTTGGAGCGGTGGATTACGTTGTGAAGCCAATTTTTGGGCGCGGATTGATTGATGCTCTCGAAATAATTTACAAGCGTCTCACGGAGGCGAGAGCCAAAGCCTCAAATTCAAATTAGGGTACTACCGAATATAGGGATATTCATCCCGCGGAGTAGGAGCGTGTCCTGACACTGCCTCCAATTCCGGTAGGACAAACCTGCGGATTGGCCCCAATTTCACGATGGCAAGCGAAGCGATGCCATCGTTTCAGCAGCAAAACCTCGCTCGGCTTGCTTTTGCAGAGTTAAACCCGCGTGATGCCTGCCGCCGGGGCCAGGGTCAGAATGCTCCCGCTCGAAAGCAACGTTTGAGTTTCTTATGGACAGCATTATTAAAAGTGCTAAACTCGCTTCATGGCTACCCAGAGCAACCAGATGTTCCTTGCTCGGAGAGACAAAGGCTTACCTCTTGCCGTTCCTGTGCAAGTCCAATGCGATGGTTTCCGCTGCTTGGCATATCGCGATAGCGCCGGAAATTGGGTCGACTTTCACAACGGCAAACCACTCGACGGAAAAGTCCGTATCGTCCCACCCGAGTTTGAGGAAATCTGAAATTCGCAAAACTACGCTCCAGATTTGGGCGCGTCAGGATGCACGATAAAAAAGCGGCAGAATGCATCCCGGGATAATGCTCCTGCCGCCGGTCTCTTGATCGCAATCAACGGAAAGCCGCCGGAGCGAAGGCGCCCTTACCGAAATGCGAAACCGTTTCGCATTTCCAAACCCATTGAATTCCAACGATTTTCTCCCCAACCTGCGTCCCTCCGCGTCTAAATTGTGAATAAAAAGAATCCGTGTTAATTCGCGCACCACGTTTCGCGAAGCGAACAGCATAGTTTGGGAAGGCCGACGCGATTGATCTTTTGTTATGGGCTCTGAGCTTAGCGAGTGTCCGAACGCACTCTGCGATTCCATGGAGGCTCATTATATAGAGTTTGCACCCTAAAAAGTGACGTTCTCGTAGGAGCTTTCGAGATTTGGCCGCTAAAAAATGCTGCCACCGAAATACGAAACGATTTCGCATTTTCAAAACATTCTGAAAATGAATCACTTCCGTAAAAATCTGCGTTAATCTGCGTTGAATCTGCGGATAAAAAAATTCGTGTTAATTCGCGTAATTCGCGTAAAACCCGTGTGTTTATTGGCGTCTTTCGCGTTTTTCGCGGTTAAACTTCCGGAGTTCCGCATTCAAAAAAGTCTCATTTTCAGCCCTTTTTTCCAAAAATTTGCAGTATAAGTGCCCCACCGCCAAGTGGTTCCACATAAAACATTACCGTAAGTTTTTTCTCAAACCGCATCCGTGCTAAAACCGCACTGCATGAAAAGTAAAAATGCAGATCGGAAAGCCCGCAGAAACGGTCCTTTAAGTCCTTTCCGTCCTTTAGGTCCTTCGTCTTTGCGTTCTCTGCGCTCTTTGCGGTTAAAAATCCTTTGGTCCTCATCCGTGTTTATCCGTGTCCATCCGTGGTTAAAAAATAAAATCTATGAAAACCAGAACCGGCAAAATCGCCCGCCTACCCAAACCCATCCGCGAACAACTCAACCAACGCCTCGAAAACGGTGAACTCGGAACCACCCTCATCCCCTGGCTCAACGAGCAGCCCGAAGTCCAGAAAATGATCACCGAAGAATTCGCCGGTCACCCCATTCGCCAGCAAAACCTCTCCCAATGGCGCCAGGGCGGCTACCGCGATTGGACCCGCCACCAGCTCCTGCGCGAACAAACCCGCTGGGTCTCCGAGCAATCCGCCGAGCTATGTTCCGACTGCGGCCCCGACACCATCACGATCGCCGAAGACGTCGCCAATATCATGTCCGCAGAATTGGCCATGCACGTTCAGGCCCTGGGCGAAATCACCGATCCCAAAAAACGTTTCGAACAATTCCGTTACCTGTGCCGCGAACTCTCCCGCCTCCGCCGCGACGACCAGCGCGCCATCCGCACCATCCACCGCCGCGAACAATGGGAATACGACCACCCCCAACGACCAGCCGCTGGTGGGGCGCCGCCGTCCGCCAGGACCGTCCTCGCGAGCCGTCCCTACATTCCGACGCCCGAAGAACTAAACCGCCTGAGACTCGCCGCGCTCTACAGCCAGCAAGCCGGAATTCCGCTAACCCCGGAATCGGGCAAAGAGGCGAACAACTCCAAACCCTATATTCCGTCGATTGCGGAGCTGCAGCGCCTGAGAGATGTCGCACTCAACCGAAACGCCGCAAACCCGCAAACCCCGGAAACCTCCGCCTCCCAGCCTGCACCCACACCGACAATCCCTGGCCCTGATTCCATACCGACAGAAGGCGGCCAATCTCCATCTTCTTCATTTTACATTCTTCCTTCTGCCTTGCCCGAACCCGCCGAGCCGAAACCCGAAATTATCGCAGAACAACCTCCGCTTCCCCCACAACTCACAACTCCCACCCACCCAAACCCACCAATACCCAGTCAAAATAATTCCCATTCCAAACCAGACCTGTCCGCCATAGCTTTAGCGAAGGCGGAAACTCAAAACTCCAAACTCGAAACGATGGCCGCTCCGGCCATCACACCCAATCGTCCATTCAACCCACACAGAGATTATTACGACCCCCGTCCCCCCATCCGCGGCCGCCGCCCCCGCTACCTCGAAGGCTAGCTTGGAGCGCCGGTCTCCGACCCGGCAGACCCACGACATGCAACCGAACTATGAAAATTGAGATTGCCGAATTCACGCAACACGCAACACGTCCCGAACGTTTGCCAGTTGCGCATTCTCTGGACGTCGGGTTAACTGGGGTTATTGTCCAATTGCGCAAAGCGACCCACAACGAATAGCAAAATGGCAAGTAGTACCGCCAACATGGGACGTTCGGGATTGAGTTTTGAAGACTTGTTGCAGACTTCCTGCACCGTGGGAGTGTTGTCCATCGAGCCCAGCGGCCTCGTCACCTTCGTCAGTCCGGAAGCGGTAACCATGCTGCGTCTGCCCGACGACAAATCCACCCTCGCCACTCTCCCGCCTGAATTGCAGGCGCTCGTGCAGGAATGCCAGGCCACCGGGCAGCCCATCGACGACCGGAAAATTGTCGTGGAAACGGAGCGCGGGCGTTCGGCTTCCATTTCCGCCAGTGTGATGCCCGCTACTGCCGCGCGTGAGAAAAAAATCATGGTCCTGCTCAAGGATTTTTCCGCCACGAAAAAACTCGAGCACAGCCTCCGGCGCCTGGACCGCCTCGCCAGCGCGGGCACGCTTTCCGCCGGCATGGCCCACGAAATCCGCAACGCCCTCGTCGCCGTCAAAACCTTCGTCGATTTGTTGCTCGAAAAAAACAAGGACGATGACCTGGCGGAAATCGTCAGCCACGAAATGGATCGCATGGTGGCGATGGTGAGCCAGATTCTGAAATTTGCGGTGCCGGCCCATCCGGTGATGGCGGCAATTTCCGTGCACAAAATTCTCGACCGCACCCTGCTCCTCGCGCAACACCGCGTGGAAGGACGCCAGATCGCCTTCGAGCGCGCGTTCCAGGCCGAGACCGATGTGTTGGACGGCGATATCCATCAATTGGAGCAAGCGTTCGTGAACCTGTTGCTCAACGGCGTGGAAGCCATCAATGGCGCGGGCACGCTGGCGACCACCACGGAATTGGTGGCAGGCGAAGGGCAACTGCGCGAAGGCGAGCCGCGGCGCTGGATGCGGGTCCGCATTTCCGACAGCGGCGGAGGCATCACCCAGGAAAACATGCGCCGATTGTTCGAGCCATTTTTCACCACCAAACAAAACGGCACCGGCCTCGGCCTCGCCGTCACCCGGCGCATCATCGAAGAACACAACGGCACCATCCAGGTGGAGAGCCATCCCGGGAAAGGAACGACGTTTACGGTAACATTGCCGATGAAGGGATGACTGCCGTAAAGCTCCAAATTCCAAGCTCCAGATAAACTTCAAGCTCCAATCTCCAAATGCGCGCGAGAGTTGTTTGATGTTTGGAGCTTCTCTGGAGGTTGGTGCTTGGACGCTTGGAGCTTTCGCGAAGCGTACTCGGCCCGAGAGGGAAAGTCCCTATTCGCGGCGGACACGTTCCGCGCGACAATGAGTCGAAAGGATAAAGGACGCATTATGAATAATATTGTAGGGCTGGCAATTCTCGCGCTCGGGATCGTTCTCCTCATCTTTGGGTTCAATGAATCGCATTCGTTCAGTTCCGATGTTTCACGCACCTTCACCGGCAATCCAACCAATCACTCCATGTGGCTGATCGTTGGCGGCGCCGTGGCGGTCATTGCGGGCATCGGCATGTCACTGACCGGCCGTCGCCGTCCATAATCAGCGCGCGGATCTAACAGCGGCATCGCAATGCGAATCGAGAGATTCGCGCCGGATGCCGTTTTTTGCGTATGGTTCGCAGGCCTAAATTCGGGGCCTTATCACAATAGTTCATTGACGGGACGCGGCATGAATTTAGAATGCCGCGACTATGCCAGCGAACGACAAACCTGAGGGAATACTTTCCGTCTCAACCGAGAAGCGCGTCTTCAAGCCCGCCAAAACTTTTTCCGCCCGCGCGCATGTGCGCTCGCTCGCGGAGTATCAAAAGCTTTACAACGAATCCGTCCGTTCACCGGAGAAATTCTGGGACAAGCAGGCGAAGAACGAACTCGTCTGGTTCAAGCCATGGCGGAAGGTGCTCGAATGGAAGGAGCCGGTTGCCAAATGGTTCGTGGGCGGGCAACTCAACGTCAGCCATAATTGCCTCGATAAATGGCTCGGCACGCCCTACGCCAACAAAGCGGCGCTGATCTGGGAAGGCGAACCCGCCGCGCCCGGCAAAACCGGTGAAGAACGCACGCTGACTTACAAGCAACTCCACCGCGAAGTCTGCCAGTTTGCGAATGTGCTCAAACGAAACGGCATCAAGAAGGGCGATCGCATAATCATTTATCTGCCGATGATTCCTGAGGCGGCCATTGCCATGCTCGCCTGCACACGCATCGGCGCGGTGCATTCCGTGGTGTTCGGCGGGTTCAGCGCGCAATCGGTGGCGGATCGCATTGCGGATTGCCAGGCGAAAATGGTAATCACCTCCGACGGCGGTTTTCGCCGCGGCGCGGTTGTGCCGCTCAAGAAAAATGTGGATGACGCACTCACGTTGAAGGACGCGCAAGGCAATTCGCTGACGAAAACCATTGAGCGCGTGATTGTCGTTCGCCGCTCGGGAAATGAAGTCACGATTCAATCCGGCCGCGACGTCTGGTGGCACGAAGAAATGGCGCAGGTGGATGGGCATTGCCCCGCCGAGAAGATGGACAGCGAAGCGCCGCTGTTCATCCTTTACACCAGCGGTTCCACCGGCAAGCCCAAGGGCATTTTACACACGACCGGCGGTTACCTGCTCGGCGCAAAGATGACCACGAAATACGTTTTCGACCTGCGCGATGACGATATTTATTGGTGCACGGCGGACGTGGGCTGGGTCACCGGCCACAGCTATGTGGTTTACGGGCCCCTGGCCAACGGCGCGACGAGCTTCATGTATGAGGGCGCGCCGAATTTCCCGGAACCGGATCGCTTCTGGCGCATCGTAGCCAAATATGGCGTCACGATTTTATATACTGCGCCGACGGCCATTCGCGCGTTTATGAAATGGGGCGTGGAATGGCCGAAGAAGCACGATTTAAGCTCGCTCCGGCTGCTCGGCACCGTGGGTGAGCCAATCAATCCCGAGGCGTGGATTTGGTATCTCGAAAACATCGGCGCGAAACGCTGCCCCATCGTGGACACGTGGTGGCAGACGGAAACGGGTGGCATCATGATCACACCGTTGCCGGGTGCGACGCCCACGAAGCCGGGCTCCGCGACGCTGCCATTTTTCGGCATCGTGCCGGAAGTAGTGGACGAACAGGGCAAAGCCGTGCCCCGCAATTCCGGCGGCAAACTGGTGATTCGCAAGCCATGGCCATCGATGCTCCGCGGCCTTTGGGGCGACCCGGAACGCTACAAACAGGTTTACTGGACCGAAGTGCCGGGCAGTTATTTCACGGGCGACGGTTGCCGTCAGGATAAGGATGGATATTTCTGGATCGTGGGGCGGATTGACGACGTGTTGAACGTCGCGGGACATCGCATCGGCACCGCCGAGGTGGAAAGCGCGATTGTGAGCCATCCGAAAGTCGCCGAAGCGGCGGTGGTTGGCCGTAATGATTCGTTGAAAGGCCAGGCGCTCGTGGCATTTGTGACGTTAAAGAGCGGAGTAAAAGCGGACCCGAGTCTGCGTGATGAGTTGCGCAATCACGTGGGCAAGGAAATTGGGCCGGTGGCGAAGCCGGATGACATTCGATTTGCGGAACTGCTTCCCAAGACGCGCTCCGGAAAAATCATGCGCCGACTCCTCAAGCAAATCGCCGGCGGCGGCGAAATCAAAGGTGATACAACAACGTTGGAAGATTTTAGTGTGCTTGCAAAACTAAGCCAACATGACGAATAATGGGCCTTGAATGAAAATCTGTGCGGCGGTTCTGGTGGCGGTCGGGTGTTTACTCGGTCGGGTGGCTTTCGGGTCAACAGAGTTAATTACCAATGGAGGGTTTGAGGTGGTACCGCCGGCTCCGTGGGTGGCAGTGGCGCCATTATCGTCGGTGCCGGTCGCCTCCAATGGCTTGGCCCGGACGGGAAACGACTATCTTTCGCTGGGAAATTTCAGTGGACCAAACACCAGCGAAGCGGTTTATCAATCGATCACTGTGCCCACTAACACGCTAGTGGCGCGGCTGACTTATTTCTGGGGGTGCTCCGTCAGCGGTCAGGATCCGGCTGGCGCGGACGTATTCCAGTCCATCGTCCAATTCAACGGAAACAATAACATTCTGAGCCAGCTATTCAGTGCGAATAGCGGATATCAGCAGGCGACTTTTGATTTAACCGCTTATGCCGGCAAATCGGTTTTTCTCGCCTTCGTCGTCGGGGCGTTAACCAACAGCTTCGGAGTTCAAACGTTTTTTGCCGTGGACGACGTCAGCCTCCGGAGCTACACGTCGGATGATATTCCAGTTAATGACGATTTTGACAACGCCACTTTACTTACAACCACCACGAACGTGAGCGTGACGGTGACGAACATCGTGGCTTCGAAAGAAACCGGTGAGCCGAAAACTGCTGGAGCGCAGGGCGGACATTCTGTTTGGTGGAAATGGGTCGCGCCGGGCAACGGCACCGTGACCATCAACACGACCAACAGCACATTCAACACGGTGCTGGCGGTTTACACCGGAACGAGCGTAAGCAATCTCACGCAGGTGGCAGCCAACGATGACCAGGACGCCGGGCACGGCATTCTCACCAGCCGGGTAAAAGCCAACGTGACCGCCGGCACGGAATATAAAATTGTGGTAGACGGCAAAGGCAGCACGAGCGGTGTGGGGCAATTGAATTTGTCCTTCACGACCGACACCCAGGCACCGACGGTCGCGATTACATCCCCGAAATCGGGCGCGAAACTCACCAATTCCACGGTCACCGTCCAGGGCACTGCCGGGGACAATCTCGGCGTGGCGCTGGTGCAATATCGCTTGGAGAACGCGGCGGGAACGAACGATTACCAGAATGCCGACGGCACCAATAATTGGACAGCGACCATCAACAACCTGATTCCCGGGCCGAACACCATTCGCGTGCGGTCATTCGATACCAGCGGCAATGATTCGCCGGAAGTCTCTGTCACGGTCAATTTCGTCGTGGTCAGCCTGCTCACGGTGAACATCAATGGCACCGGCACGGTGACGCCGAGCCTGAATCAGACTCTCCAGCCAGTTGGCAACACGCTCACGCTCACCGCAAAGGCCAGCTCGGGCCAGGTGTTCTCCAACTGGACGGGCGATGCTTCCTCGACGAGTCCGGCGATCACGTTCGTTATGCGGAGCAATATGGTGTTGAGTGCGAATTTTGTTCCCAATCCGTTCACGCCGCTGGCGGGCACATATGAAGGATTGATTTATCAAACGAACGGGCCCAATAACCCCAGCTCGGGATTTTTCAATGGCAAGCTGACCAGCGCAGGGGCATTCAGCGCGAAAATCGTTTTGGGCGGGCAGAAGCTCTCGCTCTCCGGTCAATTTACGGCGGGCGGCTTTTTCTCGAATAACATCGTTCGCAAAGGCGCCCCGCCGCTTACCGCGCAACTGAACCTGGATCTCGCCACCGGCAGCCTCACTGGCCAGTTCGGAGATGGCTCCGGTTTCACGCAACTGATCGCAAATCGCGCCGTCACCAGCGCCGGCGCAACCGCAGGCAAATACACGCTCTTGATCCCCGGCGGAGCCGATGGCGTAGCGCAACCGGGCGGGGACAGTTATGCGACGATCGTGGTCAGCTCGACGGGCGCGATTTCGCTCAAGGGTGTGCTCGCCGATGGCAGCAAAGTGACGCAAAAAGCGAACCTGTTGACGACCGGGCAATGGCCGCTCTACATCCCGCTCTACTCCGGCGGAGGCTCGGTGCTGGGTTGGTTGAATTTCAGCAACGGCGTGATTGGTGGAACGGTCGATTGGTTTAAACGGTCGGGCCTGACTGGATTGTATCCGACGGGCTTCACTCTTACGAATGAAGCGGTCGGCTCGTCGTATATGTTCACGAGCGGTGTGCCGGTGCTGAACTTTTCGACCGGGATATTGCAGGTCTCGAACGGAAACCTGTCGAACACTTTCATTGAAGGAATCGCGCTCGATTCCGCGAGCAAGGTGACCAGCACGAATGCGAGCGTGAAAATGACCATCACAACCTCCACCGGCTTATTCAAAGGCTCGGTGGCAGACCCAGTGTCGGGCAGAACCATTTCGTTCAACGGCGTAGTATTGCAGAAACAGAATTACGGCGGCGGCTTTTTCACTGGCACCAACCAGACTGGGCGGGTATTCATCGGGCCTTAGATCGATATGAAAACGCTCGCCTGTTTCGTTACCACGTGGGTCACCGCAACAGCGTTATTGATCTGGCTGGCCACAGGACAACGCAGCCAGCAACTCGACCTTTTTCCCGGAACTCAAATCACACTCACCACGCATCAGCACAGCGGACACATCTTCTGGCACAGCCTGTGGATGGCGGGCCTGTTCAGTCTTCTCAATACGTTTATCGTGCGGTTTTGGCAGATGCAGTGGGAGGTGAGGGAGAAGAACGGTTAAATCAGTTAATAAGTGATTGGCTAATTGATTAAAAACAATCGCACGTAGGTTCGCCCCTCTTCAATCCCACAGGGATTGCGCCCTCCAGCCCAGGGTTGGTCTGTTAGCAGACCTACCCTGGGGAAACGCGGTAATATTTCACAACCCCAACGGGGTTGTGCCTCTTCCTGTGTTGGTGCATCCTCGCCTCCATGCCGCAATCACTCTCGGCCGTTTACGTCCATCTTGTTTTCTCGACCAAAGATCGTCACCCATGGTTGCGGGACAAATCCATTCGCACTTCCCTGCATGGATATTTGGGCGAGGTTTCCAAACAACTCGACTGCCCGCCGATATTGGTCGGCGGTGTTGAGGACCACGTGCATTTGTTGGCGCGGTTCGGGCGGACGATTACCCAAGCGGAATGGGTGAAGGAATTGAAACGTGTTTCAAGTGTCTGGCTCAAGGAGCAAAGTAGGGAGTTTGACAATTTCCATTGGCAAGGTGGATACGCCGATTTTTCGGTGAGCCAATCGAATCTTGATGTCGTGAAGGAATATATTCGCGGCCAGGAAGAGCATCATCGCAAAATAGGATTTCAGGACGAATTGCGGGCCCTTTTGCGAAAGCATGAGATGGAGTGGGATGAATGGTACGTGTGGGATTGAGGGGTGTTGCCGAAGCGGGCACAACCCCCTTGGGGTTGTGGATTTTTTGCAACGTTTTCCCAGGGTAGCTCCTTCGTCGCAACCCTGGGCTTTAAGGCAGAATCCCTTTGGGATTCTATAATTGGTTAAATACGTTCCGCACCCAGTCCTCCTAATTTAACTCATTTAACTGGTTTAACAATTTAGCTCCCCCAAAGCCCCTTCACATGCTCGATGCCTCGCTGCGCATCCTCCGGCTTCATTGACGGACTGAATTCAAAGACCTTGATGTGGTGCGGCTTCACCAATGGCGCGAGCGCAGCGAAGTCGATCATCCCGGAGCCCGGCGGGCAATGGTCTTTGCCGGGATATTGCACGTCGTGGATGTGAAAACCCGCCAACTTGTCGCGACGAGATTCCAAATGCTGCTTGTGGTTGATGAACCCGAGGTTCTCTTTAATTTGCGCGTGGCCGGTGTCGTGCCAATAAACCAGGCTCGGGCTCGGGATTTCCTTGAACAATGCCTCGTAATCGCTCTCGATTGGGAGTTCCTCCAGCGCCTCGCGATTTTCCACGCCGAGGCGCAGCCCACGCGATTCGGCTTCGGGCACAATTTTTTTCAACGACTCAATCGTGCGCGCCCAAAATTCCTTTTTCTTTTTATCGCGCTTTTCCCTCAACTCGTCGCATAGTTTTTTGAATTTGGGCGAATCCTTCTTTTCCCCGGCTTCCAGCATGTCGAGCAGTTTGTCCGTGTAATCTTTCAGTTGAATGCTGCCGACGTGCAGGACCACAAGCTGGGCTTTGACACGAACCGCGAAATCGAGGGTCTTGAGCGTGTGTTTGTGCGCCAATTCGCGCTCACGCGGGCGTTCGTCGGAAAATTGGTAGAGGTTCGGCGCGGCATGATTCATTCCCATGGGCAACGGGCAGAAATTGTGCAGCGTGGAAATTTTCATTTCACCGGCCGCGACGGCATCGAGAATTCCCGGCATCAGGCTGATGCGGGTGCCGTGGCTCAATTCGGCATACTCGAATCCCAAATCGCGGATCTCGCGCAACATGGCGCGGCCATCGGTGTGGCGATGGGAATTCCAGCACGTGGAGAAGGAGAACATGGGAGTCGGTTAAATAAGTTAAACGAGTGATTCGTTAAATGGGTGGCGCGCCGTCATCCTTGTTTAACCATTTAACCTATTTAACTCATTTAACGAGCAAAAACCTATTTAACCAGCCCAGGAACCAAAAGACCGGAACGGGCAAGAAACCCATTCCGGTCTCGATAAGAACTTACTGATCCGCATAGCGAGCGGCCAGCATGGCCGAAAAGCGCGCCACTTTTTCCTTGCGGCGGCGTTTCGCGCTCGGCTTTTCAAAACGCCGATTGTCGCGGACAGCCTTCAGAGTGCCTTCGCGGTCGATTTTTTTCTTCAGTCGACGCAATGCACGGTCAACGGGCTCGCCTTTTTTTAACTTAATCTCTGTCAAATCTATTCACTTCCTCTCCGAAAGCACCCGGGTGGAACAAGCCTTCATGGCGGGTTCCCCGCTTGGGTGGGGCCGTAAAGAGTATTTTCGGGGAGAAAAAAGTCAACGGCCAAAAACGCATTTCTGAAGCAAACCGCTTGCATTTAATCCCCAATTCAGCATCGTTTTAGCCATGGAATTACCCGGGCAAGCAGTGACCCTGACTGTCGAGCAGATTGAAGAGCTGAACAAACAGCTCTCGAATTTTCGTCACGACGTAAACAACAACCTCGCCTTAATCATGGCGGGGTTGGAAGTGCTTAAAACCAAACCCCATCTGGCGGACCGCATGATGGCCACCGTCCGCGAACAACCGCCGAAAATCGTTGAGGCGCTGACCAAGTTCGCGACGGAGTTCGACAAGGCCCTCGGCATCAAGCGCTGATCGCCCTGTAACTTCAACCAGACGGTGTCGTCTAAATAAAGAGAGGCCCACGATTGGCTGATTTATGAAAATTTCACGTTTTATTCTGAGTATCTCGGTTTCCGGTTTCCTGGCGATGCCGCTGGTCGTCGCGGCACAATCCACCAATGCGCCCGAAGGCCCTGCGCGCCAGCGTCCGCCCGGCGGTCTGCAAAACCAGAACATCGCTGGCATGGCTCTTGGCGGTCCCGTGGGTGTCCTGACGGACCAACAGCGGGCCTCCTACGAAGCGGCCTTGGGCCGGCAACGCGAGCTAATGATGCGACTCCAGGCGCAACTCCGCGCTGCCCGC
>JADMIO011124108.1_pt1 | contig 86621 bp, 71 predicted proteins | sample 8958161 | NCBI WGS metagenome assembly JADMIO01 (sample SAMN16585339, study PRJNA669376) | soil metagenome | isolation source: Crop rotation soil | place: USA: Cullars Rotation, Alabama | collected 2011 | reverse complement strand
CGCGACAACTTGTCCACGTGGAATTCTAAGCTTAGGATCCCAATGTGCTGGAAAGTTGACATTGTCAAGGGCCCAGTTATCATAGCCTGTACCGGTATTGGACAATTGCCTCCACCTGAATTGTGTTGCATTGGTTTGGGCTGCTATAGGAATAGGTACCGTAAGGGCAGTAAAATTGGCATATATGCCTCCGGTATAGTAAGTATCAATAATAACCCATGTGGCCCCGGTATCAATTGAATACTCCAGGACAACTTCTTCTGTTGCATCGGCCATTTCACATGGAGCGAGGTCATTCGCTATCTTAAGATAAAAATCTATAAAGCCTCCTGAAGATACATCCAGTAGGGTAGTAGTAGCAGTTCTGGTAGTTGCTCCATCAAAATAGAGCGCATTGCCTGAAACAGATCCACAAATGGCTGAAGTATCTCCACCGACAACAGAAATAAAATTAGTATCAATCGGATCAAAATTCAGGGATGTTACTAAAATTGAAGTATTAAGCTGCGCTGTTCCACCGGCACAAATTGATTGTGGACTGGTCACAGTTAAAAGATTCAAATTGCACTGTGCATTTACATGCTGAAAATTTGCCAGTGAAATGAAGAATAAAAAGTAGAGTAATTTTGATTTCATTAAATAGTATTTGAGTTTAGAATTTTAAAAATTTTCGCAAAAGTAACATTTTAAAAGGAATAAAGGGGCTATTCCAATCAAAATTAGCCGGGCCATGACTTAGTTAAATGGCTAAATACCAATTAAATGCAAAGTGTCAAAATAACCTAGAGCTTGATCTCCTCTTCATTCGGGCCAAAAAATCTGTACTCCAGGATATTATAGGAATTAACAGGCACCACCTTGATCCATTTTTTATAGGTTAGGAACCATTTTACCCTTTTAGAAACAATACCTTTCGTAAAATAAGCAGCAAGGTAGGGATTGGTGTGGAGGGTAACAGATTTTTCATTCTGTTCTTTTAACACAAATCTTAAATTATTTTCAACCTCATCAGCTAGTAATACTGTTGATGAAACTTCACCTGTTCCATTACATGCGGGGCATTTTTCCACTGTTGTAACATTCATTTCAGGCCTCACCCGCTGACGTGTGATCTGAACCAGTCCGAATTTAGTGGGGGGTAATATTTGGTGACGAGCCCGGTCGCTCTTCATTTCTTCCTTTATCTTTTGATAAAGTATATTCCGGTTTTCAGCATTTCCCATATCAATAAAATCCACCACTATAATGCCTCCCATATCCCGCAAACGTAACTGCCTGGCAACTTCGGCAGCTGCATCAAGATTAACCTCCAGGGCATTATTTTCCTGGCTATTATCGCTTTTAGCCCTGTGCCCGCTGTTTACATCAATTACGTGCATGGCTTCAGTGTGCTCAATAATAAGATAAGCACCGGACCTCATAGGAACTGTTTTACCAAAAGAGCTTTTGATCTGCTTTTCAATTCCAAAATGCTCAAATATCGGCAGCTTGCCTTTATATAATTTAAGTATATCCTTTTTATCAGGCGCAATTTGTAACAGGAAAGACTTGATCTCATCATAAAGGGCCTCGTCATTTACCTGGATATTGTTAAACTTAGCATTTAAAATATCGCGTAATATTGCAGATGTCCTGTCAAGCTCACCTAATATTTTTTTTGTCGGAGGAGTAACTTTAAGCGCCTCTATCATTTCATTCCATCTCCTCAACAGGTCATTCAGATCCTGTTCAATTTCATTTACCTGTTTGTTTTCGGCTACAGTGCGTACTATAATTCCAAAATTCTTTGGCTTTAATCCATGCAACATTTTCTTGAGCCTGTCCCTTTCCTCTGCAGTTTTTATTTTTTGGGATACAGATATTTTTTGGGCAAAGGGGATCAGAACAATATATCTTCCTGCAAGTGAGAGTTCTGAGGTGATCCTTGGGCCTTTTGTAGAAATAGGTTCTTTGGCAATCTGCACCAGTATGTTTTGTTGGTTGGCCAATGCCTGGGTAATTTTACCCGCCTTATCAATATCAGGTTCAAGGGTAAAATTATTTAAAGAATTGTCCTTTTGTAAACCGCTTAAGATCCTTTTTGTAAAATTACTTAATGAGGCGAACTGGGGACCCAGGTCAAGATAGTGTAAAAAGGCATCTTTTTCATAGCCAACATCAATAAATGCCGCGTTAAGGCCGGGCATAATTTTCCTTACCTTCCCTAAATGTATATCTCCTACCGCGAAACTGCTGTAACGTTTTTCCCTATGCAGTTCCAATAAGTGTTTATCATTTAGCAGGGCAATATTAACCTCTGATGAGGTTGCTTCAATAATCAATTCGAATTGCACAACTGTACTTATTTAAACAGGGCTAAAGCAGTAAACTTTTAGCTATAAGTAGATATGCTAAAATACAGCAACATACAATTGTATCTCTTCTTTTCTAAGAGATACAATCATATGTAAAGCCCTGGTATTGGTTTACTTTATTTTAAAAAGACGGGAAGCAAAAAAACTACTTCTTCTTTTTATGCCTGTTCTTTCTTAAACGTTTCTTACGCTTATGAGTGGCAATCTTATGCCTTTTTCTTTTTTTTCCGCTTGGCATGGTCTAATTTTTTAACTGTTCTTTAATTCATTTATAAATTGTTCAACCTGTTGGTTGATGATCTTATCATTACTTTTTTGTTGGTACAATTCCAACGATTTTATTGCTTCTTTTTTATTCCCCATGTCAGCATGGATCTGCCCAAGATAAATATAGGCTTCAATAAAATCCGGTTTCATTTTCAGGATTTTGTTGAATCTTTCTATCGCTTTATCCATCTGCCCGCTTTGCACTGCAAATAAACCTAACTGAACCTGTGCATCAATATAACTGCTGTCAATTGAAACCACATTTCTTAGCATCATTATCCCTGTCATTGGGTTATTGCTTCCTTCAACATAACAGGTACCAAGCAAAGTAAGTGTTTCCAGGTCAGTGGAATCAATTTTTTTTGATTCATCAAAGCAATGGATCGCACCTTCAAACAAGGCTTTTTTCAAAAACGGCTTTTCAAACCTGGTAGCTTTGTAATAAAGCTTACCTGCATTTTTCCAGCCATCACTTGTCCGGGTTAAAACTGCACTTTTCTCAGCATAAAATGCTGATGCTGCAATACTTTTTGACAATAGTATTGCCGAAATGGAATCATAGCCATTGCCTTGCAATTTTCCATCAGTTTGTTGCTGCAAGGTTATGATCAGTGACCTTTCCTTTTCAGGCAATAAATTAACAGCAGAGTCCGCATGGGCTTTCAGATCAACCTTAGGTTCCTGTAATCCCTGTGCCTTTGTTTCAGTAGGTTTACCTACCTTATTAGCAAAATATAAAAGAACTGTAAGTACTAATGCGCCTCCAATAAAAGCTAATTGCTTACCTTTGATTGAGCCCACTATTTGTATTATTTTACCTGCGTTTTCTTCACTTTTTCAGCAAATGTCTTCGCTGGCTTAAAAGCAGGTATATTGTGTGCAGGAATAACAACAGTGGTATTCTTTGAAATGTTTCTGCCTATTTTTTCAGCTCTTTTCTTTACTATAAAACTTCCGAAACCTCTCAGGTAAACATTTTCACCTCCTGTTAGCGATACTTTTACACTGCGCATAAAAGCTTCAACGGTGGTTTGAACTTCCATTTTTTCAATTCCGGTTTTCTCTGCAATCTCATTTACAATGTCTGCCTTGGTCATAATTTTGTGTTCTTGTATTTAAGTTATTGTATATTATATACTTAAGTGTAATTTCTTTTTTGGGGGTGCAAAGATACATTTATTAGTATAACTCCCAAGAACTAACTTAAAAATTAGTAATTTTTTGTACTGCAATAAATTATGGTTCAGATATTTTGGGTTTTAAACTCTAGAACCAAAGTGGGGATAAATTCTTACAATGCAGCTTATTCTCTTGTTTTTGAATCTATCATTATTGTTACAGGACCGTTATTTTGAAGATCTATCTGCATATCGGCCCCAAATTCACCGGTTGCAACTTTTCCGGTGTGTATTTTAATTAATTCCTGGTAAAAAAGTTGATACATTTTTTTTGCCGGTTCCGGTGCGGCAGCTTTAATATATGAAGGCCTGTTCCCTTTTTTGGTACTCGCGTGCAAGGTGAACTGGCTGATAAGCAATATTTCACCATTGATATCTTTCAGGCTGATATTCATTACGCCATTATCATCATTAAAAATTCTCAGGTTAAGTATTTTATTGATCAGCCAGGTAATATCTTCTCCAGAATCCGCTGTTTCTATTCCTACAAGGATGACAAGCCCTTTGCCGATCTTTCCTTTAATCTCATTGTTTATAGTAACTGAAGCGTTATTTACCCTTTGCACTAATGCACGCATGTTTAATATTTGGTTTCTGCTGTTTTAATGCGTAAAGTAAAATAATCAATTTGAATTTTTAATAGTTATCACTTTAATTACCAATTTATCACATAAGTACCTTACAAACGAAAATCCCTTGTAATACCTAATATTTAAAAACTAATTTTATATATTTACCGCATAGCATAAAGGAATATCAGTTTATGAGAAAATTATTTGTTTTGATGATCATATGTTTAAGTGGTTTGGCTAAAGCACAATTTACCGATAGCTTATCAGATGGTAATTTTATATTGAATCCTGTATGGAGCGGTTCATCTACCTGGCAGGTGAATGCTTCCCTTCAGTTACAATCAAATGGTACGGTGGCCGACACTTCATATCTTTCCACCCCATCAACAAGTATTGACAATACAGAGTGGCGGTTTTATATTAAACAAACTTTTGCCGGCTCCGCTAATAATTTTGGAAGAGTTTATCTTGTGTCAGACCAGGCCGATCTTAAGAATCCTTTAAACGGTTATTTTTTATTATTTGGGGAAGCGGGTTCCAACGATTCGGTAAGATTGTATAGGCAGGATGGCCTTTCAACTTCAGCCGTTCCAATAGCTGCAGGGTTAAATGCAAGTATTGTAAATGGAATTAATGCTTCAGTAAAAGTTACACGCAATAATACCGGCTTATGGAAACTTTATATTGACTATACAGGTGGCACAAATTATCTTTTTGAAGATTCGGTAATTGACAATACCTATAACTCCACTTCATTTTTTGGGGTTTTTGCAAAATATACAGCTTCAAACGCCACATCGTTTTTTTACGATAACTTTTACGTTGGTCCTATTGCCGTTGACGTTACGCCCCCTTTTGTAATTAGCGCAACTGCAATTAATAATACACAGGTCGATGTTCTTTTTTCTGAAGCGGTTGAGTTGATTACTTCCCAAACTGCCGGAAACTATTTTATCAATAACGGAATTATTAATCCTTCTAATGCTGTAAGGGATATTACAAATAATGCATTGGTTCACCTCTCACTTTCACCTGGGCTTACAAACAATACAAATTATACCATCACAATTAATAATGTTAGTGACCTTAGTTCAAATATTATAGCAGCTAACAGTACCGCCAATTTCAGTTATATAGTACCTGGCACAGCCCAGTTTGGCGATGTTATAATTAATGAATTATACCCTGATCAAACACCCCTGGTAGGGTTACCCAATGCCGAATTTGTTGAGATATATAACCGTTCTTCAACTGCTTTTAATTTAAATGGGTGGGTATTAAGTGACCCTTCTTCGAATGCCAATATAGGTAATTATAATTTGTTGCCCGGTCAATATTTAATTTTATGTGCCAATGGTGATACTTCAATGTATCAGCCTTATGGACCAACCAAGGGAGTTCCATCTTTTCCTTCGTTGAATAGTTCCGATGATGTTGTAACCTTAAAAGATAATAACGGTGTTTTTATTGATAGTGTAAACTATGATGATACCTGGTACCAGGATGCAGTAAAGCAGGACGGTGGCTGGACCCTTGAATTAAAAAATCCGAATATTCCAAGCAATTGTGCAGGGGCTAATAACTGGATTGCAAGTAATGCAATTGCAGGTGGTACGCCCGGGCAAATAAATTCTGTTTATACCGGTACAGCTGATATCACCCCACCATCAGTGGCCACAGTAATTGCTCTTGATCCTTTGCACATTACAATTTGTTTTGATGAACCCTTGCAATTGTCACAGGCACAGACTATAAATAATTACAGTGTAGGAAGCGGTATAGGAAATCCATCAGCTATTACGTATAGTGGTAATTGTGTGGTATTAACTTTATCAAATCCATTAAGCCCTACCTTAAATTATACGGTAACATTCAGCAATTTGAGCGATTGTTCAGGTAATGCAATGATAAACCTGAATTATACATTTACCTATTTTGTTCCACAGCCTTTTGATGTTGTGATCAACGAGATAATGGCTGATGCCACACCTATTGTTGGATTGCCTGACGCAGAGTATCTTGAATTGTTTAACAGAACAAATTTCCCCATCAATATAGGAGGATGGAGCCTGACTTATGGTAGCACGCAAAAAACATTACCGCCTGTAGTGTTGCCTCCTGATAGCTTTCTTGTATTGACCACCAGTGCAGGGCTTGCGGAGCTTTCTATTTATGGGAATGTTGCTTCGGTAAGCACACTGTCTTCAACTGCATTAACCAATTCAGGAACCACTCTTACGTTAAAAGATAACAACAATGTGCTGATCCATTCGGTTAACTATTCAGATCAATGGTACAATGATGCCGTAAAAATCCTTGGTGGTTGGAGCCTTGAAATGATTGATCCTTCAAACCCATGCGCGGCAGGAACAAATTGGACTGCCTCTGTTAACCCGGAGGGAGGCACACCGGGTAAAAGGAATTCTGTTTTGGGCACCAACCCTGATAATATTCCGCCTGCCCTGGGGAGTGCAACCATAATTACCGCAAGCCAGGTTGAAGTTGAATTCACAGAACCAATAATTAACTCATCTGCACTTTCGGCTGCAAATTTTTCAATTGACAATACGGTAGGAACTCCTTCGTCAATTTCATTCTCCGGAATTCCTGTTAATAAAGTGACATTAACTCTATCCGTGCCGTTGCAATTAAATACAATTTATACCGTCACATTAACTATTCCGGTTACCGATTGTTCAGGTAATAGCACAACAGGCAATATCTCTGCACAATTTGCAAATTACAATGCCAAACCTTTTGATATTGTGATCAACGAGATAATGGCCGATCCGGATCCCGCTGTTGGATTACCTGCTTACGAGTATGTAGAATTGTATAACAGGTCAGCTTACCCCATCAATCTTAACAAATGGAAATTAAAATATAGTTCTTCGATAAGGGATCTTCCACCGGCATCTATAGACCCCGGGGAATACATTATTCTTACTTCCCCTGCGGGCGCAAATTTATTAAGCACCTATGGGAATGTTGTTTCTCTTGCTGGGTTTTCTTCCAGCGCGTTGGCCAATTCAGGAACAACATTAATTCTTACTGATACTATCGGAAATGTAATTCATGCCGTTGAATACAGTGATAGTTGGTATAGTAATGATAAAATAGATGGGGGGTGGAGCCTCGAGCAAATTGATCCCAACAACCCATGTGGTGGTATTAATAACTGGAAGGCCTCTAACGCAATTGAAGGCGGCACACCTGGAACCGTTAACAGTATTAATGCTACTAACGCTGATATCAATCCGCCAACGATAAGCAGTATATGCATTAATGGACCAAACGTTATTACAGTTCAGTTTAACGAGCCGCAGGATAGTTTAACAATGGCGAATGCGTCTTATTATTCAGGCAGCAATGGATTAGGAACACCTTCTGCAATAAGCCTTGAAGGCCCACTATATGATAAAATTTCGCTCACATTTAATTCTTCTTTTATAGCAAACGTAATTTACACTTTAACTGTAACAGGAGCTTTAATGGATTGTGCCGGAAACACAATTGCAGGTGGAACAACAGAGGACTTTTCCATTTATGATGCAATGCCTTACGAAATAGTGATCAACGAAATCATGGCAGATGAAGAGCCTGTTGTTGGCTTGCCTGCCGGTGAATATATAGAGTTGTTCAACAGGTCATCTTTTCCGGTAAGTTTAAGCAGCTATAATTTATCAGTTGGCAGTTCTAATACAGTTATTTCCTGTGCAAGTATCAGGGCGAATGGTTACCTTGTGGTGCTGCCAAAAGGAGAAATAAATAATGAACCGGTTTACGGCAAATGTTATGTTGCAGAAAATTTCTCTTCAATTACCAATACCGGGCAGGAAATTACTTTAAAGGATAAAACGGGAAACACATTATCATCAGTCACTTTTACAGATCAGTGGTATGGTAATTCAGATAAAGCTTCCGGTGGCTGGAGCCTTGAACAGGTAGATCCCGGTAACCCATGCGCAGGATCAGGCAATTGGTCTGCAAGTTCTGATGTAACCGGTGGTACACCGGGCAAAGTAAATTCTATCAATGCAGTTAATGCAGATTTAATTGCTCCTGAGATTTTAAGGATCGCCTATTTTAGTCCGACAACCATAATAATTTATTTCACTGAACCACTCCAGGCATCGACAATTATTAATGCATCTTCATATAATATTGACAACGGGATAGGCAATCCTTTATTTGTTTTTGGTTATGCACCAACTTATAATAAAGTTTCTTTGGTGTTGCCTGTGGCACTTCAACAGGGGGTTATATATACTTTAAATATTACGGGATCAATTGCAGATTGTGTTGGCAACCCTATCAATACAACCATAACTGGCAGATTTGGAATACCGGGAGCAGTTCACCCGGGCGATCTGATCCTGAACGAACTTTTATTTAATCCTTTGGAAGATGGGGTTGATTTCGTTGAATTTTATAACAAAAGCAGTAAGCTGCTTACACTCAATAATGTTGAGATGGCTAATATTGATACAGTTCAAAATCTGCTTTCCGATAAAAGCATTATTGATACAACGGGTTATTTGGTATTCCCGAATGAATATTATGTATTAAGCACTTCCGGTGAAACTGTTCTTAAGCAGTATAAAACAACTAATCCGAAAGGATTTATAGATGTTGCATCAATGCCTTCGATGAGTGTGAGCGAGGGTAGTTTTGCCCTCTGCCTGAAAAATGATAGTGTAGTGGATGGTATTATGTACACAGAGAGTATGCATTACCCATTATTGAACGATAAAAAAGGAAAATCACTTGAAAGGATCAGCTTTAACAGGAATACAGGTGATATTACAAATTGGCATACAGCTTCAGAAACAGTAGGATTTGCGACACCCGGCTATAAAAATTCACAGTTTGTAGATGATGAGGAAGCTACTGATGTGATCTCTTTTAATAATGAGATATTTTCTCCTGACAATGATGGGTACAATGATGTTTTAACGGTTAATTTTAATGTGGCTGAACCCGGATGGGTGGCAAATTCACAGGTTTATGATGTGAAAGGCAGACTGATACAAAAGGTTTTGGAAAACAGGTTATTGGGAACACAAGGTTCATTTTCGTGGGATGGTATTTCTTCAGACAACGAAAAAGCATCAATAGGTGTCTATACCCTATACTTTGAATATTTCAATACAAAAGGTGATGTAAAAAAGGTAAGAAGATCTTTTGTGTTGGCGGGTAAATTATAACAACAATATATGCGTATTTTTGTCGTTTAAAATGAAAACAAAACTTTAAGAACTGATGTTCTGTTTAAATATATTGAATTGATGAGATATGTAAAGATTTTACTCATTGTTTTAGCGGTCACATGGTGCAAGTTTTCTTTCGCCACCCATAACAGGGCAGGGGAGATCACTTACAGGCAGATAGGTTCAAGCCCTTTTACACTTGAATTTACGGTTACTACTTATACAAATGTTGGCCCGCTGATCACAGCTGACAGATGCTTTGTAGCAATTTATTTTGGTGATGGAGATAGTTGTGTCGCCAATAGGATCAATGGTCCTTTAGGCACGCCATGCGATCCCACCGTAGGAAATGGAGTGATAATCTCACCTGGTATAAAAGAAAATATTTACAAGTGTATTCATACATATTCAGGTGGCTCTATGTTTACTGTTTCAATGACAGATCCTAATAGGAATGATGGTATAAATAATATTCCAAATTCAGTTAACGTTCCTTTTTATATTGAGACAATAGTTACAATAAGTCCTTTCTTGGGGGTCAATAACTCCCCCGTTTTATACAATCCCCCTATAGATAATGCCTGTACATGCAAAAAATTCATCCATAACCCCAATGCCATTGATCCGGACGGTGACAGCCTTTCCTATGAATTAGGGATTTGTAAGACCACAGGCGGAAATAATGTTCAGGGGTATTCCTTGCCTGCAGGTGCTACAATAGATCATGTAACAGGAGATTTTGTGTGGGCTTGCCCGGGCCCCAATCAGGGCGAATACAATTTTTTAATATTGATCATTAGCTGGCGTCATGGTCAGGTTTTGGATACCATCAGTCGCGATATGCAGATCACTGTTGATGGCAGTTGCAATAATAACCCTCCCGTGATTGAAGCCCAGGATATTTGTATTGATGCGGGAAGTAACTTAAGTTTTGTTGTAACAGCAACAGATCCTGACAATAACGATTTGATACTTACCGCAACAGGCGCCTTGTTTAGCGCTGTTCCTAATGCCGCTACTTTCCCGGCATCACTATCAGGACCTTCTCCACAGTCTGGTACCTTTAACTGGCAAACAACCTGCGCAGATGTCAGAAAAACACCTTATCAGGTTTCTTTTAAGGCCGTTGATATTCCCTTTAGCTCAGCAGACCAATCATTAGCTGATATTAAAACGATCCAGATCAGGGTGGTGTCACCTGGACCCACTAATTTAACTGCCAGCCCGGCCGGTACATCAATTAATTTAAACTGGACACCCACTATATGTTCCCAGGCCACAGGATATAAAATATACAGGCGCAACGGACCTTCAGGATTTGTGCCGGGCCAATGTGTAACCGGGATACCTGCAAGCACAGGGTACAGCTTTATTGATGATGTGAGTGGTTCATCAACTTCTAATTATACTGATGACAACAATGGGGCAGGGTTAATACATGGCATTGATTATTGCTATATGATCTTTGCTTATTTTACTGATGGATCAGAAAGCTATGCCTCTAATGAAGACTGTACTGCTTTAAAAAAGGATGTGCCTATTATAACGCATGTAACAGTTGATTCTACAGATATTAATAATGGTGCGAACACCATCAGGTGGTCACCACCATCCAGGAGCGAACTGGATACAATTACTTTCCCCGGACCATATAAATATCTGATTACAAAAAGTTCCGGTGCCTTATGCAATACCCTTGCGGTGGTTGATTCCATTGAGAATGTAACTTTGCCGGGCATAACTACAGATACCATTTTTAAGCATATTGATATTAATACGGACGCGAATTCAAACAGTTATAAAATTGAATTTTACAATATGTCGCCCAGGAAATATATTGGTGTATCTCATTGTGCATCCTCGGTATATTTAGATTTAACCCCTGGCGATAATAAACTAACGCTGGAATGGACATCAAGCGTACCATGGTCAAAAGATTCATCAGTAGTTATGCGCAAAAATGAAGTAACCGGTGTTTTCGACAGTATTGGAATTGCTTATTCAGCTATTTATGTTGATACAGGATTGGTCAATGGAAGAACCTATTGTTACTTTGTTAAAACTTATGGCCACTATTCAGCATCAGGAATTGTAAGTCCCTTAATTAATTTTTCGCAACGCACCTGTGGTGTTCCTGTTGATAACGAGGCTCCTTGTTCTCCAACCCTTGCTATTACTCCAAATTGTGATTCTATAATGAATTATCTTAGCTGGAACAACCCTAATTTGACCTGTGCCGATGATGTATTAAGTTACAGGATCTATTATTCCACTTCTGACACAGGAGGTTTTGATCTGATAACAGCCATAAATGATGCTAATACAATTACTTTTGAGCACAATAACAATAATATTTCCATAGCCGGTTGTTATTACATTACTGCATTGGATAGTTTATCAAATGAGAGTTTGCACAGTGATACTGTTTGTGCTGATAACTGTCCGAATTATGAATTACCTAATGTATTTTCACCTAATAATGACGGTCAGAATGATTATTTCCGCCCTTTTCCTTACAAGTATGTTGAGAGCGTTGACATACAGATTTATAATCGTTGGGGGAATCTGATTTTTAGCTCAACCGATCCTGAAATAATGTGGGATGGAAAGATTCAAAAGACAGGGGTGCCATGTACTGATGGTGTTTATTATTATATCTGTAAGGTAAACACGTTAAGGCTTGCCGGGATTGTAACCGAAAATCTTCACGGCTTTGTTCAGTTATTCACAAGTCCGCCAGGTAAGAGCAATTAAATTTTTTTGCTATCAATTAAAATTCTCGTTTTATAAACTGCTGCCACAGTAATTGCATCGGTGATCTCTCCTGATTGTACCATATCGAACAATTCATCAAAGTGTAGTTTTTTTACCTGTAATACTTCGGTTTCCTCGGGCTCTGATTCAAAAAAACTAAGGTCCCTGGCAATATATACAATTGCTTCTTCATCACTTGCTGAGTTGCTTGTATGAAGGGTCATTAAAAGGATAAATTTCCCTGCCTTTATTCCTGTTTCCTCGAATAACTCCCTTGCCGCTGATTCTTCATAAGGAATATCAGGATTTCCTCCACCTTCCGGTATTTCCCAACTGTAGGCCCCAAGAGGGTAACGGTATTGCCCAACAATCCAGGTATTGTTATCTTCATCAAGCGGCAAAATTCCTATTGCTTTATTTTTAAAATGAACCGTGCTGTATATGGCTGGATTGCCGGCCGGATTAATAACATCATGCTTATCTATTCTCAGCCAGGGAGATTCATACTTAACTTCTATTGATAGCGTCTTCCAGGGATTTTGTTCTGATGATTTTTTTAACTCATCCATAATGCTTGTTAAATAAAAAAGACCGGGGCGTAATTCCCCGGTCTTTAATTATAATCTTAATTAATTACTTTATTAATGAAAAACTACCATTTCCAGTTTCTGTTTTCCCTTCAAGGGAAATTATTTCAAATGTATAAAAGTACTGACCTGCTGGAGCATTTTCACCATCCCAACCTACAAGAGGGTCTTTAATTACCGCAACTCTTAACCCCCAGCGGTTAAAAATTTCAACGTATATTTTTTTAACACCTTTAGGGTCAAAAGTAAATTTATCATTAATCCCATCACCATTGGGTGTAAAAACATTTATTTCTGTGTATTTAAAATTTTCTTCAACAACTATCTGCAGGGTGTCTGTAGTTACACAACCCGGAGTATTATATGCTGACAGTATAACATTGTAAACTCCCACATGATCAAAATCATGCGTTGGATTCATTTCTGTAGAAGTGGTAGTATCCCCAAAATCCCACAAATAGGTAAGAGCTCCTGATGATCCGTTGGTAAAGTTAACAGTCATTGGAACAGGCCCTATCATAGGATCGGCAGTAAAGCCGGCATTTACTCCCAAAATCTGTTGAATAACAAAGGGAAATGTTTCCGAGCAACCATTTGCTTCAGTAACTATTACATTATAAGTTCCTGCAGCCAGCCCTGCAATACTATCAATTGGACTTGCAGCATTGCTATTCCAGGTATAGGTATAAGGTAAATTTCCTCCACTAACATTCAGCATGCCTGCAACACCGTCAGTATCACCACATGTTTCAGGAGAGGTTAAAACAAGTCCGTTAATGCCTACTGTATCAACTATTGCTGTACCACTCATTATGCCGGGACAGCTGCTTGCATCACTTAAAGAAGTTAGCGTAAATGTGCCCGGGGTATTATCATTAAAAACATATGGTTGAGTGGTAACTCCTGTAATGGTGTTGTTAATTCCATTAATGGAATACCCAATTGTCCAGTTTGGCGTACCCGTCAATGTAATAATTACAGGAACAGATGCTCCGGCCGGGCATACTGTATTGCCTGCGCCAATCACCCCTCCTCCCGAAACAGTAGCAGTAGGGGCAGGTAAAATGGTAACACTTACATTACTTTGAACTAACGGGCACGGAGCTGTTGAGTTTATTATCAACGCAAAGTTGAGCGTACCGGTTGAGGTATCCGCTGCACTCATAGTATAGGTAGTGTTTAAACTTGTGGCTGAACCGAAAGTACCGGTCCCGTTTATCGCGGCCCAGTTCGATGAAGTGAACGAACCGGTTGCTGTTCCTGTAAGGTTAATGCTTTGGCCAAAACAAACATTCTGCTGGGTTGCAGATGCAGTTACTGTTGGCACCTGGCTGATAGTGATCACCATACTGTCAGAAACCGCAGGGCAAGCACCCGCAGGATCATCGGTTGTTAATACCAATGTTACAGAGCCGGCAGCTTCTTCAGCAGTTGTAGGCAAATAAGTAGCAAAAGGGTCTGTATTTGAAGGGCTGAAAGTACCTGCACCTCCTGACCAGGTGGCTGAAGTTGCAAGACCGCCAAAGCTTCCGTTTAGTTGAGCAGCATTGGTAATACCGCAAATATTGAAATCAGTGCCGGGTAGAACGGAGGCTCCCTGCGTAATGGTCAAAGTGAGCGTATCCGATATCGAAGGACAAGTGACTGTTCCAACGGTTGATAAAGTAAGAATAACCGACCCTACAAAATTTATATCGTTTGGAGTATAATTTGAAACTGTATCGGATGGTGTACCGAAGATTCCGTTTCCTGTGCTTTCAGTCCAGCTGACTCCTGTATTAGGTCCATTAACAGATCCATCTAATGCAATAGGGCTCCCCTGGCAAACCTGGACAGATGTTCCTGCATCTATTGTTTGATCTGAGATCGTAATTAAAGTAGAATCTATTGTTAATGCACAACCAAAAGCGTTAATCGTATTTGTAATGGTATATGTTCCGGCTGCACTGGCAACTAAATCCACTAAACCTGTGTTGGAATTGGAAAAAACCAATCCTGCAGGGCTTGAACTAAAAGTTCCGGCACTGGCGCCCGGACTAAACACCGGAGTTGCATCTATAGCAGTAGCGCAATACGGTGCTGATGCATAAGATAAACTGGCATCGGGGTTGTTTGTTATTGTTAAGGTGAATTCCGCTGTGTCGGAGCAAATACCTGAAGCATCTATACGACTGATGGTATAGGTTCCAACAGCGCTTCCGGCAAGATTTATTTCTCCTGTTGTGGTGCTAACAAAAATAATACCGGTTGGTGAAGAAGTGAAATTTCCTAAAGACCCGGGGGCAAGAACCGGCATTGGGTTTTGCCCGCCTGTTTGGCAATAAGTAGATGCAGGATAAGTAAAATCTGCATTTCCGGGCTCAATGATATTAACAGTAACAGTATCACTTTCAACCGAGCCGCAAATGGTTCCGCTGCCATTGGTAAGCTTGCAGATATAACTTGTAGTATCAGTTGGGCTAACATTAAATGTGAGTCCTGTGCTTAACAGGTTTCCGGCCATATCATACCATTCAACAACCGGATTAATACCTTGAGGTGTCCAGCGGAAGCCCTCACTGTTAACCGCCCATGCTGTATTATTTCTTCCCGGCACAATATCGGCAAATGTTCCATCAAAATTATGGAGCCCATGCACAGCAGTACCAGGATTAGCTGTAGGCCATGTAGAACATATCTGGCGGTCTAAAATATGTGATTCTATAATCCCTGTGGTTTCAAATAGTTTTAACTGACTTGTATATAAGATCCCGGTACAGCTATACATAGGTATTTGGTACCAGCTGATTGTTAAATGTCTGTAAGGTGCTGTGCCATATACCTGGTAAAGGATTTGACCTCCCAATGCAGGATTAATATCCTGCCACGGACCCATAATTGCATTTAGAGGAGCTGTATTGTCAGGCAGAGTTTGGGTTTGCCAAGGTGAAAAACCTGTATAGGTTAAGTCAAAAGTTACATAATTATTTGTAGAGACTATTAGATCAGTATACGTATTTCCTAAGTAGCAGAAATCAAAACCGATCGGTATCGGACTGGAATAGGTATCATCAACAGCCATTCCCTGAATCGGGATACCATTTGTATAACAGTCAGTATCAGGATCAAAAACAATAGATGCTTGTGGAATTACCGTAGCGGTAAGGGTAGCTGTTCCTGATGAGCATATGGACGTATCGTTCCCCGCAAATATTGAATTTTGAGCTTCAGCCTTAAATGAAACTACTAAAACCATTAAAAGTTGAGCTATGAGTAATTTTTTCATCATAAATTTAAAATGGGTATCGTGTAAATTATTTTAATCAACAAAGGTATGAATTAATCGTGATATGGTATTAAAAGCGCTGAAAAATATTTAAGGGTATTTTTTTTGATTTAGGGATTAAATACTATTATTGCATATTAATTTCAAAGATTAAGACGTACTGAAATATATTTCCGTTAAGAATAAGCGAAAAAATTTATTTATGAAAAAGTTATTGAGTACAGCTGTTATGTTTTTGCCCTTATATATGGCAGCCCTTGCAGGAGAGGTGGTAGTGGAAGGAAATTTTATGGGAAAAAATATATTTGTAAAGAATGAGTATGCCTCCGGTGGAGTAGGATTCTGTATTACCGAAGTGAGTGTGAACGGGAAGACTACTACTGATGAGATCGGGCAAAGTTCTTTTGAAATAGACCTGATATCTTTGCAAATGCCCGTAGGTACTAAGGTAACAATAAGGTTAAAGCACAAGGATGAGTGTAAACCCAAAGTTGTAAATCCCGAAGACCTGAAGCCCCGTGCCACATTTGAAATTGTACCGGGAACTATGAAGGTTACAAAAGAAGGAATGCTTTCGTGGACAACAAAAAATGAAAATGGAAAATTGCCCTTTATTGTTGAGCAAAAAAGGTGGAATAAATGGGTCAAGGTGGGTGAAACAGAAGGAAGAGGAACACCTGACCAGCATTCTTACCAGGTAAAATATCTTGCTTATTCAGGTGAGAATATTATTCGTGTAAAGCAAAAAGATGTAACAGGGGAAAAGGTTTCTGATAATATCAAATACCGCTCCATGAGTCCACCTGTAACATTCACTCAGGGAAAAGATCAGAATGTGAATTTTACTTCTGATACAAAATGGGAGGTTTATGATCTTTTTGGTAACATTGCCAAAAGCGGGAATGGAAATGAAATTGATGTATCAGACCTTAAGAAAGGAACATACTATATTAACTACGATAATAAGACAGGTGATAAAATAACCAAGAAGTAGTTATAGAATAAAAGCCCTTCCCAAGGGCTTTTTTTAATGAGTTAATTTAATGAATAAGATCGAACATATTGGAATTGCTGTAAAAGATATTGATGCAGCAAACAATTTGTATGAAAGGCTATTGGGGGTCGGCCCATACAAGAGCGAAGAAGTAAAATCTGAAAATGTAATTACTTCTTTCTTTCAGAAAGGCCCTAATAAAATTGAACTCCTGGTAGCTACAGATGATAATAGTGCAATTGCAAAATTTATTGAAAAGAAGGGCGAAGGAATACACCACATTGCATTTGCCGTTGATAATATCCTGGAAGAAATGGAACGTTTAAAAAAAGCAGGTTTCATGCTGCTTAATGAAACACCAAAAAAAGGTGCTGATAATAAACTGGTTTGTTTTGTGCATCCAAAATCGGCCGGTGGTGTGCTTGTTGAATTATGCCAGGAAGCCGATAGTCTTTAATGGCTAAATTTTTAATTATACGGTTTAGTTCAATAGGCGATATTGTCCTCACAACGCCAGTCATGCGATGTCTTAAGTTACAATACAAGAATGCCGAAATACATTATCTTACCAAAAATAATTTCAGGAACATTGTTGAGCAGAATCCATACATCACTAAAGTTATAAGTTATGTTAGATCTGTGAACGATGTGATAGATGAATTAAAAGCTCAGCAATATGATTATATAATTGATCTTCATCATAATATGAGGAGTACCAATGTGATCCTGAAATTGAGAAAACCTTTTTATACTTTAAACAAACTTAATTTAAGAAAATTCCTGTTGGTGAATTTTAAAGTTGACCTGATGCCGCAAATACATATTGTGGACCGGTATATGGAAACTGTTTCAAAACTTGGAATTGTTAATGATAATAAAGGTCTTGACTTTTTTATTCCTGAAAAAGATCAATTTGATCTCAACGATCTGCCTTCACCATATAATAAAGGATTTATAGCATTTGTAATAGGGGCGCAACATTTTACCAAGCGGTTGCCAAATGATAAGATCATCACAATTTGTAAATTACTAAACCAGCCTGTTTTACTTATTGGAGGAAAAGAAGATATCTCAAATGGTAAGATAATAGCAAATGGGGTTGGAGGTTTGGCATTAAATGCAACAGGTCAGTATAACTTATTTCAATCAGCGTGGCTTGTAAAAAATGCGATAAAAGTGATCACCCATGATACAGGTATGATGCATATTGCCGCGGCCTTTAATAAAAAGATGCTATCTGTTTGGGGCAACACCGTTCCACAGTTTGGCATGTATCCTTATATGCCTCAAGGCGGGAATCCTGCAAAAATTATTGAGGTTAAAGGTTTAATTTGCCGTCCCTGTTCAAAGATTGGGAAAAAGAAGTGCCCTTTGGGTCATTTTAAATGTATGAAAGAGATTGATCCTGCATTGTTTCTTTAATCTGTTTTTGATTTTACCTTTGTAACTATTAATATTTAGAAATGAATAATAACCTGGATGCCTCTGCAGACAATTTAAACCCCGTGGAGAAAGAAGTTGAAAAGGTTTTGCGGCCTATAGAATTTGAGGATTTTATGGGCCAGCAAAAGGTGGTGGAAAATCTGAGGGTTTTTGTTGAAGCTGCCAAACAACGTAACGAAGCATTAGATCATGTATTATTGCATGGCCCCCCGGGCCTTGGCAAAACTACGCTCGCCAATATTGTTGCAAACGATATGGGAGTAAACATAAAAACCACAAGTGGCCCCGTGCTTGACAAACCGGGAGACCTTGCAGGTTTACTTACAAACCTCGATGCTAATGATGTTTTATTCATTGATGAGATACACCGTTTAAGTCCTGTGGTGGAGGAATATTTGTATAGTGCCATGGAAGACTACCGGATAGATATTATGATCGACACAGGCCCTAACGCACGCTCAGTACAAATTAAATTAAATCCTTTTACACTGGTAGGTGCCACCACACGCTCGGGGTTGCTTACCTCACCATTGCGTGCACGTTTTGGTATTAATGCAAGGCTGGAATATTACGATTCAAAATTACTCACCAGTATTGTCATGCGGTCCTCAGCCATTTTAAAAGTGGCCATTGATGAAGTTGCTGCATTTGAAATTGCGCGCAGGAGCCGTGGAACACCTCGTATAGCAAATGCGTTATTAAGAAGGACAAGAGATTTTGCACAGATTAAAGGTAACGGGAACATTGATGTGGAGATCGCGCAATATGCATTGAATGCATTGAATGTAGATAAAAACGGGCTTGATGAAATGGACATCAGGATATTAAGCACGATTATTGACAAATTTAAAGGAGGACCTGTTGGCCTTACAACAATTTCTACCGCTGTGGGTGAAGAAGCAGAAACAATTGAAGAAGTTTACGAGCCATTTTTAATCCAGGAAGGTTACTTAAGCAGAACTCCAAGAGGTCGCGAGGCAACAGAACTTGCTTACAGGCATCTTGGAAAACTTTCGTTTAAAGATAAGGGAACCTTATTTGAATAACATTGAAAGTTGATATATCAATTAACGCCAGTTAACATTTTTGGCTGGAGTTATTCAATACCTTCACATTTCAAATAATAATTGTTTGATCACGCTTAAAAATATTACCAAATCTTACCAGGTAGGTAAAGCAAGTTTACCCGTGCTTAAAGGTATTGACCTCCATATAAAGCCGGGTGAGTTTGTTTCCATTATGGGTTCGTCCGGTTCAGGTAAATCCACATTGCTCAACATTCTTGGTATTCTTGATAATTATAATGATGGCTCCTATATGTTGAATGGTACTTTGATAAAGGATCTGAGCCAGGCAAAGGCTGCTCACTTAAGAAATAAGTTTCTTGGTTTTGTTTTTCAATCATTTAATTTATTGGCATTCAAAAATGCAGTTGAGAATGTTGCATTGCCCCTATATTACCAAAAGGTAGGGAGAAAAGAGCGAAATAAACTTGCTTTGGAGTATCTCGATAAAATGGGCCTGCGCGACTGGGCCAATCACCTGCCTTCGGAATTAAGCGGTGGTCAGAAACAGCGCGTAGCCATAGCGCGTGCATTAATAGCTAAACCTAAAGTGATATTTGCTGATGAGCCTACAGGTGCTCTGGATTCGGCAACTTCGGTAGAAGTAATGGAGATATTTAAGGAGGTAAACAGGCAAGGAATTACCCTGGTTGTTGTAACCCATGAAGATGATATTTCTAAAATGACAGATCGTATCATCAGGTTAAAGGATGGTGTGATCATGGCTCAAAATTAAGCGACATGTTTGATAAGGATAAATGGCAGGAGATTTTTGAAACCATAAAGAAGAACAAACTTCGTACGTTTCTCACTGCCTTTAGCGTGGCATGGGGCATTTTTATTCTTATTGTATTACTGGGGGCAGGGCAGGGTCTGAGAAACGGAGCCGAAAGCCAGTTTATGAGTGATGCTGTAAACAGTATCTGGATCAATGGTGGAAAAACATCCATCGCCTATAAAGGATTTAAACCCGGAAGAACCATAGAGATCAATAATGACGACTTTGCTGCCATTAAATTAAAAGTAAAGGATTTTGACCGCCTCAGTGCATCTTTTGACTGGCGTAATATGCGAACACTTTCTTATAAAAAAGAACATGGTACTTTCATTGTTCGTTCGTGTATGCCCGATCATAATTATCTTGAAAATGCAACTATAATTAAAGGCCGTTTTATAAATGAAAAAGATATGAAGGGCTTCCGTAAAGTGTGTGCTATGGGTGTTCCGGTGCAGGAAGCTTTGTATAGGGGAGAGGATGCAATGGGCAAATATGTTGATGTTGAAGGCATACAATTCCAGGTGGTTGGTATTTTTACCGATCCGGGAAGAGGTGATAACGACAGGATCTATATTCCAGTGAGTACTGCACAAAGGATATACAATGGAAAAAATGTATTGAATACCATTTGGGGTAGCACAGGCAATGTACCCATTGAAAGAAGCACTGCCATGGTGGAAGAGGTGAAACAGATATTGGCAAAAAAACACGATTTTGATCCTGCTGACCAGAATGCGGTAAACGTTTGGAATAATTACAATGAGTATGTCAAGATCATGGGACTGCTAGATGGGATCAGGTTGTTCATCTGGATCATAGGAATAGGAACCTTAATAGCGGGTATAGTAGGGGTGAGTAATATTATGATGATAGTGGTAAAAGAAAGAACAAGAGAGATCGGTATCAGAAAAGCTTTAGGTGCCACTCCCGGATCCATTGTTGGTCTCATCATCCAGGAATCAGTTGCTATTACAGCCTTTGCCGGCTACACCGGGCTTACGCTAGGTATATTTTTAATTGAAGGATTTAAAGGGATGGGTATTCAAAGCGATTTCTTTAAAAACCCTGAGGTTAATTTTAATGTTGCTGTTTCAGCCACTTGTCTTTTAGTGATAGCAGGCGCTTTGGCAGGTCTCATCCCTGCAATTAAAGCGGTATCAATTCCCCCGGTGGAAGCGTTAAAAGAGGCATAAAGAAAGCCCTGCGTTGCAGGGCTCACTTTACAACTTTATTGAAGATTATTTTTTATCAGTAGCTTTTGGGGCAGCTACAGCAGTTTTTTCTCCTGCATGGCACGACTTAGCTTCACCAGCCTTTGCACAGGCTTTTGCATCCTTACCTTCTTTTGCCTTGCAACAAGATTTAGCACCATCTTTAGAACATTCTTTTTTAGCGCCATCTTTTTTGTCCTTATCATCACCTTTTAAATTGGTGGCTGAAGCAGAAAAAGCGAAAGCTGCAACTGTCAGCATTAAAACTAATTTTTTCATTGTGTTTATTTTTTGTTTGATTAATTGATTAATACAAATATAGAATTTTTATTCCCTGCAAATGTTTCAACGGAGTTAAAAAAAATAAATGGCATTCTTTTTATTATAAAAGAATGCCATTTGCAAAGCTAATAAGCGTTTGTTATTTCAACTCGATTGTTTTTGTTATCGTTTTACCTCTTCTGCCGGTAACAGTTATTGTTGCTTCATTATCGCAGGTTCCGCTTCCGAAATCTATGGTCCTTGTGCTTCCGTTGCTCCTTGTTATTTCCATCACCCCTCTGTCTATCCACTGGCAACTTAATTTCCTGTGTAGCGGAGTAGTGATGGAAGCTGAAAAGGTTCTTCCTTTTATATTTGTGCCTGTTGCAGTTCCGGTAACCTGGTATTCATCATCTGTCCAATCAGCTGTATCATAGCCTGACAACATTTCCCTGTTCCTTTCTGAGTTCCACGAATGGAATGATCCATCAGGCCTGGTCACTTTCATATTTACTGCACTTATTGACCAGCACATGTGTCCCGCTGCATTCAAACCAAGATTAGTGATAGTTCTTGTGCCTTCAACTTTATTATCATTCCTGTAAAAATCATTAAAGGTCATCTCCTTTATTGAGCCCTGTTCAAAATACCTGCCGGTGTAGGTCACAATTATTTTGCCTCTGCGGCTTTTTCCATCTTTCCCGGAACAGTTGCCGGTTCCAAAATCAATTGTAAGTACGTGAGGTATAGAAACTGTGTCGTTTGTAATAACAGCACAGTTTGCAAGTGCATCTAATGGTTCCTGGATGCCTGAATATTTTCCGGCTAAAGAAATCCCTTTGGCAGCCGCATCAGCTATGTTACCGGCTTCGTTTGAAATGGCCTCTCCTTCTTCACTGTTGCTGGCAGTTATTGTTTCGGAATCAGCGGCATCATCTGTTTTTTCCTTTTTACATGATGTAGCAGTAAAAGCAATTACCGCAAAAGTCATCATCATTAATCCAAAGTTTCTTTTTAACTGTTTCATTTTTATTGAATTTATAAAATATTATTTTTTTGTTGAATTGAAGGTATGATCTTTAATTTTAGTTAAGGTTTAAAGGTATGTGAAAATTTTTTTGACACAAATTAAAGCCTAGCAAACAGCATCAGCAAGAACCTTAATTTTTATGCTAAATATTAATTGATCACAACACTCAATACTTTTTGCACGGAATTACCTAACAATTGGATATAATAAATGCCATCAGGGTAACTGCTAAAGTCAAGCTTAACAAACTGTTTGCCTTCTGCAAACAATTTTTCCCTGTTTATCATTACCGTTCTGCCCATTTCATCATAAACAGAAACGGATAGTTTTTCAGGTTTATCCAGCAAAAAACCAATGTTGACCTCTCCTTGCGATGGATTGGGAAAGGCAGTTGCCTCAAAGGTTTTCGCCTGGTTCGTCTCAGAGAGACCAACCTGGGTAATGTTTTTTATGTACGCACTATACATTCCTGCCGCGTGGGTCGCAACCAACAGGCGGCCATCAGAAGCCCTGTAATCCATCATATGAACAGGCACTTTTCCTATATCATTTGCACCAAGTTGCGCCCATATTGTATTTGTTGAATCAAGACTGAGTGTACCATATAATCCCGTACTGGTGCCTAAAAGATAGGCGGTGCCACCTTCGGGTGGATGAATGATTGTTGCCCATCGCACCGAAGGTCCATTACCACTACCCGTGGTGATATTTTGTTCAAGGTTGCCGGCAACCTTTTTCCACGAAACCCCACCATTTTTTGTGTAAAATACACTATAAGCCTGGTAGTTGGAAAAAACCACTATCACTTTATCGCCATCCAGGGGGTCAACTGCAATACAACTGATGTAACTGCCTGTATTGTTACCGGAGGCAGGAAATGCATTGGGACTGGTAATGCCTGTAATTTCAGTCATGGCTGGGGTGCCGACATTTGCATTGTCGATCCTGTAAAGTTTTTTCTTGCTTGTTCCAACATATACCCTGTTGGCAGGATTTTTTGAAATTCCTACTGAAGTAAATTCAACTCCTGCATCGGGCATTGAGTCTGGCCATTGAACCCAGTTTGTACTTATAGAATCCCAGTTTCCTGCCATTGGTATTCCGCCAAGGTCAGTATTTTTCCATAAATATTTTCCTGCGGGCAGGTACATCATATTGTTATTGTTTGGATCAAGGGAAAATGGATTTATGAACTGGTAGTTTTTTCCACCGATCGGGTCTATCCTGGCAAAACTTGTTACAGTTCCACTATTGTCAAGTGTTGCCCGCATCATTTTTCCATTTTGAATAGAGAGGTAATAGGCCGTTCTTCCATCGGCAATGGCACACCAGGATCCATCACCACCTCTTGGTGTTACCCAGGGGCTATTTAAAACTGTATCATTGGTAAACCAACTGCCATTATCCTGTGCACCTCCAATCACTACGTCATTTCCGGGAGTCCCGTGATCTATTGCAACTGTGTAAAACATGGAAGTGAGGTAACCATTATCGAGAGAAGCCCATTTAACGGTATCAGCAAGGCAGTTATTTGTTATGAAAACACCACCATCGTTACCGCTCAGCATTTTATTTGGATCGGAAGGATAAAACAAAATCTCATGCTGGTCAGGATGATGGTCCTGGTAACTTTTTACAATAGGCAACTCTGTGCCTTCCTGGTAACCACCAATAAAACGATTGGTAACAGGGGTAGAGAAACCATTAGTACTCCTGTAAATATTTGTACCTCCAATGAACACTGTATTAGGATCATCGGGTTTTATTTTTACAATAAGATCGTATGAACCCTGGCATTGAAATTTATCAAATGTGCCACCTGTTGTAGGCAGGCTGGTGGAGAGATCTTCCCACAGACCACCTGCACTGTCGCCATCTCCTGAAAGATAAGTGTAGCGCCATAAACTGTTCCATTCTACATCCCCCAGGAAATTGGTGTCAGGAGTTCCGTAACCAGGGGTATTACCTAAAAAATAAACGATATTCTCATTTGAAGGTGTGATGCCTGAAACAATTCTGTCGTAAGTAACAGCAAAGCCCGGGGGTGTAATATTTGTAAAGTTGATGCCATCAGGGGAGCGCCAGATACCTTTTCCCCCACCATCACTGCCTAATGTGCCATATACAATTCCGGTTGATGTAATATTAACATCAGAATAAAATGAACTTCCATTTCCAAGGACCGGGGTGAAAGAACCCCCGCCATTACTACTTTTCCATACGTACCCATAAGTTGCAGCATAAATAACATCGTTGATGGTATCAAAAGGATTAGTAATAACCCTGTAAATAATATCCCATTCACTTTCAAAAACCTGAGGGGTGTTTGGAGATGTTGATGTAAGTTTATTCCATGTAAGACCACTATCAACTGATTTGTATAATCCATTTCCTGAATAGAATGCACCGGCCCCGCTTGCAGAGCAGTAAGGGTCTCCTGATCCAAAATACCAGATGTTTGTTTTGCCCGGCCTTTTATCCTGGCTTATACAGGTAATGCCATGATAGTCATCTTTAGGGGTCATACAGGTCCAACTTGCCCCCCCGTTGACTGAACGCCACACACCTCCTGAATTAGTACCGGCCAAAAGAATATTTTCATCTGTGATGTCCATTGCCAGGGCCCGGGTCATTCCACCCACGTTCCATGGGCCACGCGCAGACCAGTTAATGTTTTCTGCCCGTCCGTTACCGTCATCTGTTGGTAAGGTTTTTGCAAACATTAGTTCACGCTCGCGCATATGGCTCGGAATTTTAGCCGTTAACGGGTCCACAAGTAGTTTTCTTTCCCATTCCTGCCTTTGTTCGGCATCATCCGGGGCTGCAAACTGGGGGCTCTTTACAGGAGATGTTTTTTCTTTCTTATCCTTATCCCTATCAGCAGATACTGATAATGAGAATAATGAAAGGAATAATAAAAATTGAAATTTCATTGTGTTGATTTTTTAATGTTTCCTTACCAAATAGAATATTTAATTTCTCTCTGTGTCATAAATTCCAATTGAAATATCTGTTGTTTCATTGAGCCTGTTCTTAATTTTTATTTGTCCGTCAAACGCATCACCAACCTTTAATCCATTTAAAGCAACTCCGGGAGGATTTTTTAATTTTAGTTCTGCTGTAGGCATCAAAGTATAAATAAAATTAATGGTCACCACGCTTCCTACCTCTGGTTTAGCGGGAACACCATATCCGCATCCATTCATCTGTGTGATCTCCACCCTTGCTTTACACGGGTAAAGATTGCAAGGTTCCGAATCGTTTGTTTTATCAACAGGCAGTATTTCTTTAATAATGCCGTGCATTTTACAGGTGCCTGGTTCCAGAGGATAAGCACCGGTTGGCTGTGTGCCGGGTTGCACATTATTTTGAGTTGCAGTTGATGCTGTAATATGATCATTGCTTTTTTCAATATTTGATTTGCTGGTTTTACATTGAGCAAAAAAAACAATGCTTAGTATAAATATTAATTTTTTCATTTTCTATTTTGAGGATTTACTGTCGGGGCAAGCTGGTTAAATATCTCTGCTACTGCAGGGCAGATCAAAGAATTTTTAAGTGTAAGTTCCATTAACTGCACCACTTTTTTTCTGTTGGTATGTGGATATTCCTTACAAGCGGTAGGTCTTGCGTCATAAATACTACACAAATTATCATCTGACAAAAAAGCACATGGCGCAGATTTTAATACATGATCTTTATCCTCATCTACAGTTAAATATTTCTCCGTAAAAATACCCGGTTTTATTTTTAAGAATTTTGCCGCACGTTCTATATCCTTTTCATAAAATATAGGGCTGGTGGTTTTGCAACAGTTGGCACATTTAACACAATTTATTTTTTCAAAAGCCTTATCATGCTGGTCCTGAAAAATCTTGTCGAGATCATTTGGCTTTTTCCTGATCACCTGTTCAACATACCTTTTGTTTATTTTATGATCGCGCCTTGCTTTATCTAATATCGTACTGTATTCCATCATAAAATAAAAATTGCGGCAAGGATCATAATAACGATAATGACCAGGTACTGCCAGAAGTCAACAAAATAATCTTTATAATCGTTCCAGAATTTTTTGATCATAATTCAATTAAACTACAAATATAGCGAGATTGAAGCGATACTTAAGCATTAATATGATCAGGTTGAAGGAACTGAAATTTAATAAAATTTGGGAAGTGCGTTCCGAAACCGTTTTAATTGCATAAACGTTAAGTTTCCGATAAACAAACGCATGTTGAAAAACAACAACCATTCAAAGAGCGTGCACCTGTTATTAAATGTAAATTGCACGCTTATTAAGCCTGTTTTTATATTGGAATGAAGCATTTTGCCCTGTTGTTGTTTTTCTTTTGTGGTGTAGGTGTTTTTGATGCGCGGAACAGTGCCCTTAATAGTCCCGAGGCTGGTGGGGGTACTGCACACGAGGCCACCTATAGTTTTGGTATTGATATTTCAAGGTATCAAACAATTATATGGGATAAGCTTGATACCAATATCAATTTTATTATTTGTAAAGCTTCTGAAGGTACCACATTGACTGATCCTAAGTTTGCCATTTACTGGAAAAATATAAGTCCAAGGGTGAAAAAGGGTGCGTACCATTTTTTCAGGCCCCACCTCTCAGGCATTGAGCAGGCCAAATTATTTTTGAGCGTTGTCAACTTTGAGGCAGGCCAGTTATTTCCGGTAATTGATATTGAAGACTCAAGGATCTACAGGAAAATTCCCAGTGCAAGGGTGGCTAAAAACCTAAAGGATATGATTCGTTATATAGAAACCGAACTGAATGTAAAGCCAATAATTTATACTAATGCCAGCTTTTGGAACAGGCAGTTCTTACCTCATTTCAGGGAAATGAAAAACGAATATCATTTATGGATTGCTGACTACAGGTTCAGGGAAGAACCTGCCATACCTAAAGGATGGGACGACTGGAGTATATGGCAGCACAGTTGCAGAGGAATTGTAAATGGCATCCTGAACGAAGTAGATCTTAATGTTTGCAAAGTTAACCTTGAAGAACTAAGCATAAAGAAAACAGAATAAGGGCAGGTTAAATAAATTTCTATACCTTTATTTAAAAAAATTATGGAAAAGTATGATCTGTGTGTAATTGGCGGTGGCCCTTCGGGTTATGCAGCCGCCATGCGTGCAATTGACTTTGGCAAAAAGGTTTTATTGGTTGAACAGGACAGGATAGGAGGAGCAGGCTTATATAACGGGGCCCTATGGAGCAAAGCCATGTGGGAATATTCCCAGAAAATGATCATGATACGTCAGGAAACCGGTGAAAACCGTGCAACATTTGATGGCATGATGAAAGCTGCCGATGAAGCGCTTTTCGACAGGAAGTTTCAAATGACCGTGCATATGAAGTTGTTGCACGAGGAAACAGAAAGCAAGTTGTTTCATTACGAGAAAGGCAAAGCTTCTTTTGTGGATGATCATTATGTATTGATCGAGAAAAAAAAGGAATCGTATACCATTTATGCCGAGCATGTAATAATTGCAACCGGCAGCAGGCCACGGAAATTATCCAATATACCAATTGATGAAAAAATAATTGTGACCAGCGATGGTATTCAGAATTTTGAAAAACTGCCTGAAAGCCTTGTAGTAGTTGGGGCAGGTGTGATCGGTTGCGAATTCGCCACTATATTTTCCAATCTTGGAAAAACCAAGGTTTTCTTAATAGATAAAGGAGACAGGATCCTGCCTTTTGAGGATGAGGATGTAGCTTTGATGGTGACCGATAATCTTGAAAAGAATGGCGTAGTGATACACAAGAACTCCTCGCTCAATAAAATTGAAATAGTGAACGGTAAGGTTGTTTACGAACTAAAATATAACAATGGAAGTGTAGAATCATACGAAGTTGAACATGCCCTTATTTCTGTCGGAAGGGTTCCCAATGTGGAAAAGCTGAACCTTGAAAACGCAGGTGTAAAGCTTAATGAGCGAGGTTATGTAATGGAAAAAGATACACAAACCACCGTTCCTAATATTTATGTTGCCGGTGACCTTAGCGCGAATATTGCTTTGGTAAATGTTGGTGAACGTGAGGGCAGGCATGCAGTTTCAAAAATGTTTGGCCCTATGCCAAAGCCTTTAGTATACAGGAATATTTCTACCATCATGTTCCTTAATCCCGAGGTAGCTTCAGTAGGATTGGGTGAACAGGAAGCCATAGAAAAAAACATCAGTGTAAGAGTGGCAAAAATTGATTATTCCTGTATTGCACGGGCCATTGTAATGAGAAAAACAACAGGCTTTTTCAAGATCATTGTTACCAATGATGCTGAAATGAAAATATTGGGAATGCGTGCCGTTGGGGAGCATGCCAGTAGCGCAATACAGGCGGTTGCACTTCTCATCCATAAAAATGAAGGTATTGAAGACCTGGCGGTGATGATGCATCCACACCCTTCAATTATTGAAGGAATACAGGAATGTGTGCGTATGCTATTGGGAAAATCCATTTATAAATCATCTGTATTTAAAGATAAATTAAAGTGTTATGTACGCGAGCAAGATGTGTGCATCCCCCTTGAAAGACTTTAGTAACTCCTACTTTTAATATGCTTTACATTGTTCCCACGCCAATAGGCAACCTGGAAGATATTACCATCCGCGCTTTAAACGTGCTTAAACAGGTGGAGATGGTGATCGCTGAAGATACACGTAAAAGCGGATTACTGCTGAAACATTTCAATATCGAAAAATCTTTTATTGCTTTTCATCTTCATAATGAACACCAGGTTGTAAACCGAATTTGTGATAAGTTGGACCAGGGTATAGATCTTGCCTTGGTAACAGATGCGGGAACACCTGCTATCTCTGACCCAGGCTTTTTATTAGTAAGGGAGTGTATAAAAAGGAACATTGAAGTAAATTGTCTTCCCGGGGCCACCGCTTTTGTACCTGCATTGGTAAGCAGCGGCCTTCCCTGCGAAAGGTTTAGCTTTGAAGGATTTCTGCCTGTTAAAAAAGGCCGGCAGACAAGGTTGACAGAACTAAAGGATGAAACAAAAACAATGATCTTTTATGAATCTCCGCATCGTTTGATAAAAACGCTGCAAAACATGATCGAATATTATGGCGCAGAAAGACAGGTTTCTGTGAGCCGCGAACTTACCAAAATATTTGAGGAGCACCAACGAGGCACATTGACACAAGTATTGGAGTATTATAAAGGCAAAACAATAAAAGGCGAAATCGTTATTATATTAAAAGGAAAGGAAGATTGAAGATCATTTTATACCTCTTTGTTTCTTAATATTTTCATAAGCCTGCTGCACTTTCTGAAATTTTTCCTTAGCATCTTTTAAATAATCATCACCCAGGTGGCTTACCTTATCAGGATGAAATTTTATGGCCATTTTTTTATAAGCTTTCTTAACTTCCTCATCTGTTGCAGAAGAATGTATCTCAAGGATCTTAAAATCACTTTCGGTATCCGCATAAAACATGGCTTTAATACTATTAAAATCGGCCATACTGATATTCATAAAACCGGCTATCTGCTCAATTACGGTTACTTCCGATGAATGCACCTGCCCATCAGCCATACTAACACCAAAAAGAAAATGAACCAGTTGTAATCTTGATGCGTATTCCATATTCTGCCTGATCTGGAGACATACTTCCTGTAATGGAATATCCTTTTCAAGCATCTCACGAAGCAGCAGCATTTGCTGCCTGGTGGTTTCCACACCAAAATGTTTTACAAAAAAAGCCTTTACGTAGTCAAGTTCAACTTTCAAAACCCTTCCATCCGCTTTCATTACAGAGGCCACAAGTATGATAAGGCTTGCGCTGAAATCACCCCTTTGTGTTGTATATTTTGCATTTGTCGCATTGGCTACAACACCCGAGTCGTCAATTACTGCACCTAATGCAAATCCTATTAACCCCCCAATGGGGCCGCCAAGTGCCCAACCCAGCCCACCAACGAGCCATTTACTGAATTTTGTCATAATATGATATTTGAAATTTTTATACAACCTGTAACAGCAGGAAAATTCACTTTAGCAATTTAAAAAAGGCGTGTGATACTAACCATTACAAATGACCAGATAACAATGGAAGTACAAAGATAGGCCACAACTTTTTTGCGGTTCTTTACAAACTTATCGTTGATCCTTTCCGCAATAAAAGCAGCCAATGGAATTGATAATAAAGGCGTAATAGCTGCTATGCCGATAAGCCCATACTTGTTTATGAGGTTAACTATAAAACGGTTTCGCCTGGTAAATATTTTTTTTGTCCTCACCGGGTGGATCTCACCCTCCTTTAGGCGCCTTCTTCTTCGCTCCTTAATTTTTAATACGATAAAATCTGTAAGGAATAGAAAAACTATCACTCCCACACATCCCCCGATAGAGGCTCCGATAAATGTTTCAATAGGCCCTACCTGTGCAGCCCTGGCTGCAGGAATAGAGATCACCGGTTTTATAGTGCAACCCAAAGCCACGCCAAGTATTTGCCAGAATACTTTCATTGATCTAGAGTTTTACCCCATAGGCAAGGTCGCCCGCATCTCCCAGGCCAGGCACAATGTATGATTGTACTGTAAGTTCATCATCAACAGCTCCTACCCAAATGGTGCAATTATCAGGCATATTTTTCTCTATAAAGGCCAATCCTTCCCTGCTGGCAATAGCTGCTGCAATATGAATATGCTTTGGTGTTCCTTTACTCAGCATTCCTTTATATGCCAGAAGCATTGATGTACCTGTGGCAAGCATTGGGTCTGTCAATATCAAAACCTTATCATCAAGCACCGGGCTTGATAAGTATTCAACAGCAACTTCAAATGAGTTGTCCTTATGATGTTTCCTGTAAGCAGAAATGAAAGCATTCTGGGCCCGGTCGAAATAATTAAGCATTCCCTGGTGTAGTGGTAAACCAGCGCGTAAAATAGTTGCCAATACCAGTTGATCATTCATCAGTCCCATTTCAGCAGTGCCCAGTGGAGTAATCACTTCTTCCGCCTTATACTCCAGCACTTTACTTATTTCGTAGGCAATTATTTCTCCTATACGTTCAAGATTTCTGCGAAAGCGCATGGAGTCGCCCTGGATCTCCAAGCTGCGTATCTCTGCAATAAACTGGTTAAAAACTGAATTTCCCCGTCCTATAATATTTGTTCTCATAAACCGTATTATTTTTAAAAGGTCCTGCTATTTATCCTGAATTGCAAATATGGAGATAATTTTAATTTATTATGATTTATTATGGCTCAATGTTCCTGCTTTACTTACTTCATCAAAATTTCTTAATATTTTTGTAAAATGTTACAAAAGCTAAGTTTATTAGTAACAGCTTTTCTTCTAAATAGTTTATTTCTGTTTGCCCAGGGTGGGGAGGGTATTAATATTACTGATGCAAAGGGTTTAAAGCAGGGACAATGGAAAAAAAAGGATGCGGAAGGAAAACTGAAATATGAGGGCAATTTTAAAGACGGTAAGCCAACCGGTGTATTTGTTTACTATTTTGATAGTGGAGGCGTAAAGGCAAGGAGCATTTTTTCTGATGATGGCAAATTTTGCCGCTCGGTACTCAATTACCCGAACGGGAAAAAGAAAGCGGAGGGTAATTATATCAATGAAAAAAAGGATAGTGTGTGGAATTTTTATGATGATAAGGAAAGGTTAAAGTCAACTGAAAATTATAAGGACAACCAGCGGAATGGTAAATCAGTTACCTATTATCCTTCAGGCAGAATCTATGAAGAATCACTTTGGCAAAATGATTACAAACATGGATGGGCCACACAATATTTTGATAATGGTAAAAAGAAAGAAGAGGGAAATTTTATAGATGCTAAATATGAAGGAAAAGTAATGCGATACCACTCCACCGGTGAAAAGGCGGCTATGGGAAACTATCTTCATGGTGTGCAGGTGGGAGATTGGTTTTATTACGATGAGAATGGCTTTCCAACCTTTAGCGAAACTATTGTAAAGGGAGAGCCTACAAATTTGAAATATTACAATGGAACTTTTAAAGAAGACTATCCGAACAATATTCCTAAATCGGAGTTTACATACAAGAATGGAAAAAAGAACGGGCCTTTCAGGGAGTTTTATAATAAAGGCGAATATAAATTAAAGGCCAAACCGGGAGAAAATGGTTTTCCTGAGGAATCGGAGCGTATATTGGAAGGCGCACAGGTAAAAGTAATGGGGACTTACGTTGACGATGTTTATGACGGACTTATCATTTTTTACAGGGAAGATGGTAAAATTGATAAAAAGTTAAATTACAAAATGGGAAAACCCGTAAATTAGACAGGAATAAATTGAGTAAAAAAGGAAAGATATTAGTTGCAATGAGTGGTGGAATAGACAGTTCCATTGCTGCACTTATGCTTCATGATGAAGGGTATGAGGTAATTGGCATTACCATGAAAACATGGGACTATGAAAGCAGTGGGGTTGGTAAAAAAGAAACCGGTTGCTGCAGTCTCGATTCAATTAATGATGCGCGATTATTAGCTGTAAATGCAGGTTTCCCGCATTATATTCTCGATATCAGGAGTGAGTTCGGGAATCATATCATTGATAATTTTGTTGACGAATACCTGGCTGGAAGAACACCAAACCCATGTGTATTATGTAATACCCACATTAAATGGGAAGCTTTGCTTAAAAGGGCTAACCAGTTGGATTGTGAATTTATTGCCACAGGGCATTATGCCAAGATAAGACAGGAAAATAACCGGTATGTAATATCCAAAGGCCTTGATGATACAAAGGACCAGAGCTATGTATTATGGGGTCTAAAGCAGGAAAATTTAAAACGCACTTTATTTCCGTTAGGGAATTACCATAAAGCAGAGATAAAAAAAATGGCAGTGGACAGTGGCTATATTGACCTGGCAAATAAGAGTGAGAGTTATGAGATATGCTTTGTGCCCGATAATGATTACAGGGCTTTTTTAAAACATAAGGTTGCAGACCTGGAACAAAAAGTAAATGGCGGCAATTTTGTTGATGTGAATGGAAAAATATTAGGTAAGCATAAAGGATACCCTTTTTATACCATTGGACAAAGGAAAGGACTGGAAATTGCTGTAGGAGAGCCTTTATATGTTACAGAAATTATTCCTGAATCCAATACGGTAATGCTTGGAAGTAAGGAAGATCTTGAAAGACAGGAAATGACCGTGCGTAATTTTAATCTCATCAAATATGAAGATCTGAATGAAGGAAAGGACCTGCTCACAAAAATAAGATATAAAGATCATGGTGCATTGGCAACGGTTCGACAAAGCAATGATAAGCTGAAGGTCCTTTTTCATCAAAAGGTTGCTGCTATCGCACCCGGGCAATCAGCTGTTTTTTATGAAGGTGATGACCTTGTAGGTGGCGGATTTATTGAACGTGCAATAATCTGAACCTGGTAATGTTAAGGCTCAGGAAACAAATATGGTCAGGCATTTTAATTGCTTCACTGTTTTGCCTTATCATTATCGTTTTTAATTCATGCAGAAAAGAAACCGAAATCAAGCAGGTTGACATAGGCTATAAATATTTTCCTTTAGTTGCAGGAAATTATATAATTTATAAAGTTGATTCATTTTACTATAATGATTTTACTTTCAGTATCGATACTTTTAATTTTGATCTCAAAGAAAAAGTGACCGAAATATTTAAGGATAACGAGAACCGGCCAACAGCAAGAATTGAAAGATTTTATCGTATTGACAACACAAAGGAATGGACCATCAAAGATGTGTGGTATTCAAATGTTACCAGTTCCACTGCTGAAAAAACAGAAGAGAACCAACGGTTTGTTAAATTAATTTTTCCGCTGACGGCTAATGCGGAGTGGAATGGCAATAGGTTCAATAATCTTGGGAGCCAGGAGTATAAAGTAACGGAAATAAATAAACCTAAATTATTGAATGGGATCAGCTTTGACAGTACATTAACCGTATTACAAATGGCTGACAGTAATCTTTTGGAAAAGAAATATGCTTATGAGGTCTATGCCAAAAATGTCGGGCTTATTTATAAACGTTATATTGATATACAAGATAAGGACTCTGTGATAAATTTTAATGTACCTTTGAGTGAGCGCGCCAATAGTGGGGTTGATTATTCATACAGGATTGTTGAGTTTGGAAAGGAATAAAAAATTAATGATGAAAAGAAGTTTACTTTTAATTTGTTTGGTTGTTTTATTTATTGATGATGTAACTGCACAGCGTGTGGCACCATCAGTTTATACAGTTTATTTTACTGATAAGAACGGCACTGTATTTTCAGTTGCAAATCCAATGGCCTATTTAACACCGCGTGCAATTTTAAGACGCAACAACCAATCCATCAATATAACTGCACAGGACTTTCCTGTGAATCAAAATTATGTAAGTGCCATTCAAAACCTGGGTGTGCAGGTGCTTAACCGTTCGCGTTGGCTAAATGCCGTTTCTATTTTATGTACAGATTCTGCCCTGCTTGCAACCATTACCAACCTTCCTTTTGTGCAGCATGTAGATCCCGTAAAGAGCCTGAAAAAAACACCCGTTTCTAAATTTGATCTCAATCAATTATTTATGAGGCCAAAATCTCTTTTAACCACTGAGCATAATGTTGCTATTACTACCAATTATAATTACGGACCATCCTATAACCAGGTAAATATGCTGCATGGTGATCTGTTGCATGCCTCCGGTTTTGACGGGCAGGGAAAAGTAATAGCAGTGATTGATGCAGGTTTTTTAAAGGCAGATAGCTGTGATACTTTTGACAGCCTGAGAGCGAATAACCAGATATTAGGCACATGGGACTTTGTGGAAGGCAACAACAATGTATATAATGATCATTATCATGGTACGTATGTACTTTCCATTATGGGAGGAAATACACCCGGTGAATTGATAGGCACTGCGCCTAAGGCAAGCTACTGGTTATTGCGTAGTGAAGATGCCCCAACAGAAAACATGGTGGAAGAATTTAACTGGGTGTGCGCTGCTGAATTTGCTGACAGTGTGGGAGCTGATGTGATTAATTCTTCATTGGGTTATACCACTTTTGATGATTCCACTATGAACCATACATTCAGTGATCTTGATGGTAATACAGCCATTGCTACGCGCGGAGCAGATTATGCAGCTTCTAAAGGCATTGTGGTTTGTAACAGTGCAGGTAATGAGGGAACTAACCCATGGTTGCGGATAAGTGTTCCTGCTGATGCTGACTCTATTCTTACTGTTGGAGCTGTAAATCCTTCAGGAATGGTTACCTCATTTAGTGGAAGAGGTTTTATAGCCAATGGAAAAGTTAAACCTGATGTAGCTGCACAGGGAGAGGCAACAGTTGGTCAAACAGATCCGGGAGTTTTTGTTACGGGCAATGGCACTTCATTCTCGAGTCCTTTAATGGCGGGTATGTGCGCTTCATTATGGCAGGCTATTCCTAATTCAACCGCCCAACAACTAATGCAGGCCGTAAGACAAAGCTGCAATCATTTTAGTACACCCGATTCGCTTACCGGTTATGGCATCCCTGATTTTTCTTCGGCATACACCATTGTTACCAATAATGAATTAAAGTACCCTGTTAAGAGTTTTCTTGCGGGCTTTGGCCCTAACCCTTTTCAAAATTATATTGAAGCACTTTATTACAGTATTGATACACAATACATCGAAATAAAAGTGTTTGACGTTACAGGTAAAATAGTTTACAGGGATAAAATATTGTGTTATCCCCGCATGAACAATAAACTACATATTGAGCCTGCCTCACCTTTACGTGCAGGTATTTATTTTATCAGCATAGAAAGTAATTCGGAAAAGATCATAAAAAAAGTGATCAGGAATTAAGAAAGTTTTTTGCACTTCTTGTCGTTGAAAGGGTTACGAATATTTCATAATTATTCAGCTTAATCTTTCTGTCAACAGCCTGATCTCCATTACAGGCGATATTTTTTCGTAGAGTATATTGTAAACGGCATAAGTTATAGGTAAGTCCACTTTATAATGCTTATTTATTTCCTGCAGGCATTTAACTGCATAATAACCTTCCGCAATCATGTTCATTTCCATTTGTGCAGACTTTACACTGTAGCCTTTGCCTATCATGTTGCCAAAGGTCCTGTTGCGGCTGAATTGTGAGTATGCCGTTACCAGCAGATCTCCAAGGTAAGCGGAGTTATTGATATCGCGGTTAATGGGGTGCACCGCTTTTACAAAACGTGCGATCTCCTGGATGGCATTTGAAACCAACACCGCCTGGAAATTATCACCATATCCTAAACCATGACAGATGCCGCTGGCAATTGCAAAAATATTTTTTAAAACTGCAGCATATTCTGTACCATATATGTCATCGGAAACAGTTGTTTTAACGTACCTGCAAGCCAACACCTGGGCCACCTTGTTTGCGTTTGTGGCGTTACTGCATGCTATCGTAAGATAAGACAGTTTTTCGAGCGCCACTTCCTCTGCATGGCATGGGCCGCTGATCACACCGATATTGGCATAAGGTATTTTATACACATCGTGCAGGTATTCGCCCACTATTTTATTCTTTTCGGGCACAATGCCTTTTATAGCAGAAAAATAAATTTTGCTGGTAAGGCCTTCGCATTTTAATTTTCCAAAAGCCTCGTGCAAAAAAGCAGCCGGAACTGCCAATATTATCAGTTCGCATTGTGATACTACAGATTCGAGATCACTACTTACTGATATTTTTTCAAGGTGTATCTCTACACTGCTAAGGTAATTGGGGTTATGCCTGTATTTTTTTGTAAAGTCAGCGCTTTCTTTGCTTCTCATCCACCAATGGATATTGCTGCAGTTTTCCGATAACATTTTAATGATTGCTGTAGCCCAGCTACCACCACCAATTACCGCAATATTTTTGTTTTTCATAAAGCAAATATAAAATAACTAAGAAGCAGGTTGAATTTTATCATTTAAATAATTAAATTAGCATATTATTAATCCATTAAACTTTTATTTCAGCAGTAGCCTCAACCGGTGCAATTCCCCTCTTGAGAGGGCATCTATGCATTCAGAACATAAACAACAGGTAGAGAGGGAAGCAAAACCTTTTTTTAATTTTTATTCGCCTGCAAAATTGAGGCGGCTTTGTTCTCAAAAAATTGCCGTTTGGCGGGAACAAAAACCGCACTGGATTTTCCTTTCTCGTTCAAAAAGTCAATAAATCTTTTATCCATTTCCATAAAAGCATCTGTTACTGCCGTTATGGCTTCCCTATTCTCTGGCGTAAATGGCATATTACCTGTTTTTGTAGATATTACAATCACGAAATGAATTTCAATTAATATAAAACCTTTTGGTTTTGTTGGCAAGCATCTTCTTATAACAGCCTTTGTTATATATTCTGTTTTGGTAATTAATTCAGGCTCTCTAAATTCAAAATAATCTTTTTCCTCTACATCTCTATTCCAAAATTTTGGTTCTGCCTGATCTTCAATTCTTACTTTAATAAATTCTTTCATAATTTCGAGGTTTAAATGCAAACCAAAAATAGCAGAATGCTAAAAACCAACTTGTTAATAAATGTATCTTTGCAGCTATGAAAAAGAAAAAAGCATCCAAAACAATGGATGAAATAACGCAAGGCTTTGAGAAGTTTATCGAGGGTAAAGAAGTAAACAAGGACAATAAGCCCTTATTTGAGAAAGCGATAAAGAAGGCTGTTAAATCCGGCTCAAAATAATATCGAGCATTTGCCTTTGTTGGTCACGGTGAGTGTATCTAAAGGCATATTCTGACACATATTTATGTAAATGTCGCGGGCTAACTGCTATATGAGTGCCTTTTATCTGTCTTTTAATCCCTGACCAAAAATTTTCTATTCTATTGGTACTAAAACCATTCTTTACAAATTCATCGGCAGAATGATTAATCCTTATGTGGTTATAATTCTTATTTAGTCCATAATAGCCCCCGAATGTATCGGTAATGAGTGTAGCGGACTTGTTTACCATATCTGCAACGATAGGCTTTAAAAACTCACCTTTTATCTGTTCTACTGGCATAACCTTAGAGTAAAACCTTTTACCTGTATAGTCAATAATGCCAAATACGGCAATATCTTTTGTTGCTGATCCTGTGCCTTTTTTCTTTTTACCCTTGTGTTTATTGATATTTAGCCCACCGAAAAAGCTTTCATCAGCTACCACTTCACCAAAAAATTGTCGATTATTAGTATCTGTCATGAGTATTTTAATTTGGTGAGCCATGCGTAAAGCTGTTTTATAGCATACATTTAACTGCCTTTCCAGTTCCTTAGCTGCAACACCATTTTTGCATACCGTATGCAAGTAAATAGCATAAAACCAATAGGTCAAAGGTGTTGTACTCTTTTCAAATATTGTATTAACCGTTGGATAAACCTGATTGGAACAAATATTGCATTGATAAGAACGCCTATTCTTTACCCTTGCATAGTTAAAGTCATTACCACAAGTATCGCAGGCTAATTGCTTGCCGTACTTCAATTGAAAGATATAATCTAAACAAACGTCATTGTTAGAAAACCTTTTACTAAACTCTGTTACTGTGAGCCTGTTTTTATTATTTACCTTTTCTATGTTTGTAGTTTGTTACTAATGACTATTTGAACAAAAAAATATTACTTCTTTAAAACCTTAGTAGTATCAATAAACTTAATCCCATCTATCAATACAATAGCATCATTATTAATCTTATTTTCTTTCTTCATCTTATAGATATATGAGGCAGTCCAGCCCATGCTATGAGCGTAATTCTTTACAGTTTGCAGGTTATTTACTTCCACTTTCATGGCACAAATATAATCATTAGTTTGTAACTACAAACATTTTGAGTAAAATAATTATTAACTATATTTGAATAAACCTATAAGCCATGCTAACAGAACAAGAGGAGATAAATTTAACTATATTGGATTTGTTTAAAACACGATACCCAGTTAATTTACCGAGCCCTGAATTTAAAAGGATATTACAAGAGCCTTTCTTTCAAGATATGTTTGAGCATGAATTAAAAAACCATTTTGAGCATTTGTGTAATTTGGGCTTAATATCTATACAGCCAATGGGGCAACATAGTGACTATAAATTACTCCCTAAATCAGAAAGGTATATAGATGGGCTTAAAGCGAAAAAAGAGCAATACGAAAGAGAGGTAGCGGATGCTACACATATTAAAAGCCGACAAGCCGCCCTAACAGAATCTCAAATATCAACAAATTCAGCAGTCGAGAAATTAAGTAAATATCAAACACCAAGCATTTATCCAACTTTAATAATAACATTACTTGCAGCGGTTGGAACAATATTGGCAGCGTGGGTGGCATGGAAACAGTTTAATTGGCAAAAAGAACAAACTAAGACAATAGAACTAAGAGACTCAAGTATATCAAAAATGAGCAGAGAAATAGAAGCATTGAAGAAACAGATAAATAATACGCATGCTCCTTATCCCGCAGACAATAGCGAAAAGCAATAAAAAATCGTTTTAACCACCTTAGCGGTTTAAGATAACTATGTCCTGAATACTTACTTGCCCTTGAGAGGGGCAGGGGTGTGTAAATAACTGTCAGCATAAAAATTATAAATGGGTAGGGAAATTAAAAGAATCAAACGAAATATTTATCCCTATCATCCTTCATTAAAACAATTAGCGAAAGAGTTAAGGAACAATAGTACTTTTGCAGAGATTTTACTTTGGAACGAATTAAAAAACAAACGGCTTGGAGACTATGATTTTCATAGGCAAAAACCTATTCTTAATTATATTATTGATTTTTTTTGTCATGAACTGACCTTGCCATAGAAGTGGATGGAATAACCCATGATGCTGAAGAGCAATACGAGAAAGACAAGCAAAGACAAAGTGAAATTGAAAGATTAGGGATTACTTTTTTGAGGTTTGATGATGATGAAATTAAAGGGCAGATAGAAACGGTGGTCAATGAGATAAAGGATTATATAATAGAATTTGAAAGCAGAGTGACTGATAAAAAGTAATTATCTGTTTAAAACCCACCCCTGCCCCTCCATGGAGGGGAATGTGGATATAAGAGACCTTGGATTTATAATCAGAAAGTAATTGAAATATGATTTTAGCAGGCTTGAGAACATAAAAAAGGGCTATGTTTTTATTAAAACATGGCCCTTTTTTATAATTGAGATCAAAATTACTTCGCAGCTTTTGCTTCCGCAATCAGTTTTTCATTATTTCTTACATAAGCATCGTCCTTATCTTCTTTTGCTAAGGTCATTGATTGCTCTGCTGCAGCAATTGCACCGGCTTTGTCGTTCAGTTTTAAGAGGATCTTTGCTTTATTGTGCCACATCCAATAAGCTTTGGGGTTTCCTGCGATGGCAGTGTTTTCCCATTCCAATGCTTTCTTAAGATCTTTGTTGTTTTCAAGATAATAAGTTGCGGCCTGGTGGTAAGGGCGTTTATCAGCTGCTAAAACGACATCAATATTTTTCATGATACGTTCATCAATATCAGTGGTCACTTTAAACAGCACTTTTGTTTTTTCCCAAACCAGTTCTATGTTTAAAGAGGTAGGTGCTACATCAGCAAAGGCAATGGTAAAGGTCTCCACCTTGTCGTTCACCGGCATTGGTTTTACACTGAATTTCATTAATTCATTTTCAGCTTTGTAATCGCCCACATTGCCTCCCATATCAAGGTCTTTATAAAGCATAATGTCCCAGCTGTCTTTGTTGGGAACAGTGTAAAGGGCATAACTGCCGGCTTTTACTGCTTTGCCTTCCACCATCACATCGTCCCCGAAAGTGATCTTAGTGGCGTTATTGGCACCTGTTCTCCATATCTTTCCAAAAGGTACCACATCACCATAAATAACCCGGTTCTTTACTCCCGGCCTTGAATAATCAATGGTAATATCACTTAGCCCGAAATTTTGTTTGATTACCTGTCCCGGGCTGGGGGCAGGTGTTTTTAAAGTTTGTGCATTTGCTAATAAAGTGCAAAACAGGAATACGGGTAAAATAAATCTGATCTTTTGTTTCATTATTTTTTTGATCTTAGTTTAACTTGTCAATTTTGATCTGGAATTTTTCCAGGCTGCAAAAGTATAAAAAAAGTACTAAGACCTATATCCGTAAGCGCAATGGCGGCATCTACTTTTACAGCAATACCCCCTCGTAATATGGTATTCCTCGGTAAATACCATCAACCCGTTTTCTTCGTAATAATGAAGGCCCTTTTGTAATTCACCAGGTTGCGGAAAAGCCTGATTGTTTAAAAAAGAAATTTTTTGATCCAGCGCCAAAAGACAATTGTTGCATAGGCAATCATACTGTGTTTTGGCCAAAAATAAGTTGGTGGCATCAGAAATTTTTATCATGCTGCATTCACATTGGCCAATATCACCGGCCATGCAATTAATAACCTGTTTACACCTGCCGCAATTTTTAAGTGTCATACTCTTTTGTCTGGCCTGCAAAGTATAGAAATAACAGACAATTCACTTATTTTAATTTTTTAAGAAATTTTTTTTTGAAAAAAATTAGGTCGAATAAATTTTTTCTATACATTTGTGTCCATGTTATTCGATTTGATAACAAAATATCAAAAGAAAAACAAAATCAGGTCTTTGATTGTTTTTATAACCAACGATATCCCGGATGTTCTGTGGTGGATTTAAATGAGGGTGGGTTTTAAGTTTTCCCCATCCTCTCATCCGGGTTTTTTACATCCAATCTTTTTTCATTTTTTTCTTGCTATCTTTAACGCATAATCATATGCATTAATGAAGATAACCAAGGTTTTCATTTTAGTAATTGTTGTTACATTATTGGCTGTTAGCGCTAAGGCACAGGTGGTGCAATGTAACAAAGCCCGATATTTTAATGATCATAAACCAGGCAGCCAGGGATCACCCAAGGCATTACTGCCCGATAATTATGATTTGAAGTATTGTAAGTTAATGCTGGAAGTTGATCCGGCAGTAAAATTTATCCGAGGCGCTGTTCAAACTATGTTTTTTCACGACAGCGTACTTTCTGAGATACAATTTGAATTATCTGATTCTTTGGTTGCTGATAGCGCTATAAATAATGGGAACTTACAACAATTTATACATACAGGTAATATTCTTAAAATTAACCTGGATCAGCCACTCATTGCCGGTTCATTTGATAGTGTAACAGTTTATTATCATGGTGTTCCTGCCGGGAATACGGGCTTTGGAGCATTCGCTTCGGAAATACATGGGCCAAATAATGTTCCGGTGATGTGGACCTTATCACAACCTTTCGGGGCAAAGGATTGGTGGCCATGCAAGCAGGACCTGAATGATAAGATCGATTCGGTTGATATGGAAGTAACGGCACCTTCAATTTATAAGGTGGCTTCAAATGGTTTACTTGTGAGCGAACTTACATCGGGCAATTTAAAAACCACCAGGTGGAGCCATCATTATCCAATTGCTGCTTATCTTATTGCATTTGCTGTTACAGATTATACCATATTTAACAACCAGGTAAATTTATCTGCAGGCACTTTAAACGTTTTAAATTATGTTTACCCGGAGAGTGTGAGTGATGCACAAAATGCAATGGCAGGGTTACTTGAGGTATTCAGGTTTTTGGATAGCCTTTATGTGCCGTACCCTTTTATGAATGAGAAGTACGGACATGCCCAGTTCAATTGGGGGGGGGGGATGGAGCATCAAACTATGACCTTTGTAGGAGGGTTTTCCTACGAGCTGTTGGCCCATGAACTGGCGCACCACTGGTGGGGCGATAATGTAACGTGTGGCTCATGGTCTGATATCTGGTTAAATGAGGGTTTTGCAACATACTCTCCTGCACTTTGCTACGAGAGGTTTTCCCCGGGCCTGTACTGGAAAATATGGAAGCGTGACCAGGTAAGTTTTATTACTTCTTCACCCGATGGTTCTGTATATGTAACCGATACTCTTAATAATCCAAGGCTTTTTGATGCAAGGCTTACCTATAGCAAGGGAGCAATGCTGCTTCATGGCATTAGATGGAAAATTGGGGATGATGATTTTTTTAATGCATTAAGAATTTACCAGAATAGTCCTTTGCTTGTGCATGCCTATTCAAGGACAACAGATCTGAAAAATATTTTTGAATCTGTGAGTGGTCAGAACCTTGATGAGTTCTTTAATGACTGGTTTTATGGTGAAGGGTATCCTTCGTACCAGATCATATACAGCCAGAATTTATCCAATGAAGTAACGTGTACCATTAATCAAACACAATCACACCCTTCGGTAAATTATTTTGAAATGAAGCTTCCCCTCAAATTTAAAAATGCTGCAAGCGATACCATAGTTGTGGTCAATAATACTTTTTCGGGTGAGACTTATACCATACCGCTTAATTTCCAAGCCGATAGCTTAATATTAGATCCTGATAACTGGATTGTTTGCAATCAAAATCAAGTAACAAAGATTCGTGAAACAGATAAGTTAATATCCACCATAAAAGTACATCCGAATCCTTGTAGAAATTTAATCCGTGTTAACTGTCAAGCCGGTTTTAACAACAATTCGGTACAAATTAAAATTACTGATATCACGGGAAAGGCATTGATCTTGCCGAAGCAATATGAGCAATTAAATAATAACACTTTAGAGATCACAACAGATATTTTAAATGCAGGAGTATATTTGCTTGAGGTAACATCGGGAGATAAGATATACCGTACAAAGTTCTCAAAGATCTGAGTATGGGGCTAAAGAATTTCCCGTTGAGGTTGCAGGCAACTATGATGATTCTAAAATTGCAGAGAAAAAAGGAACTAAGATGTTCACGCCCATTTCAATGGCCTTTTGAAAGGTGATTATTATATTTAGGCAGTAGGGTTTGACTTTGCCATAAACCAGGCAGTGAAAGGAGGGCTGTCAGTAAAAATAAAATCCAGGCCCGGTGAGCAGGATATAGATTTCCTGTTACTGAATAGCAAAGGGTATTAACAGGTATTTTGTTCATAATGCATGATGTTGAGAGGTGACATGTAAATTTTAATTTCATTTCTTCGTATCATGCAAAATCAAAAGTTATTAAAGCTATTTCACTTTTTAAAAAATAAATATACCCTCAGCATATTGTTTTTATTGGTATGGCTTATTTTTATTGACAGGTATGATTTTGTGACCCAATACCGGTCGGTAGCGGAATTAAAAAGACTGGAAAAAGAAAAGGCTTATTATGAGCTTGAGATCAGCCGGAATGATAAAAATCTTAAACAATTACAAAACGACCCTGTTTATTTGGAGAGATTTGCCAGAGAAAAATACCTGATGAAAGGCCCTAATGAAGATGTTTTTATCATCATTGATAAAAGCAAGGTTAATGGAAAGGAAATCTCCACCAAAGAATAATTTATTTTAAAACGAACCGGGTTTGAGCCTTGCTGCTATTCATAAAACAATTGCACCAACAATTATTACACATTGTTCTATTGATGGGAGCCTGAATGATTATGAAATAGTTTTATTTACCGCGGCCGTTTCTTTGCCGCAAAGCTGGGACCTGTTTGCAGAATTGCATGAACCTCTTTTTCATAGTAATATAATAGGCATTACAGAAAAAGCCGGTGTGGATGATATCAGTAATTATTATGTGGAATTAAAAAAGAAAAGAACGACTGTTGCATTGTTCTTTTTTCAGAATGTGGCCATACAAAAAAAACATTATCCCGATTTTTCTTCCATTTCTCTTTCTTCTAAGGCCCTTTATAACCTGGTATCGTGTAGTACTTATAACCTGTTATTAAATGGTCATTTCTTTTTTAATGATCTTCCCTCAATGGTGGTGAGACCTGATCACAGGCGAAATAAAGAAATACCTGTTTTGTTTGAAAAAGCTTTGGATAAAGTTTATAAAATGAACCGTTCCAATGGGGCTATCATTAAGGATCCAATACCACAGGTAAAGCTATACCTGGAGAAAAAGAAAAGAAAATATAAGCTGCTACCTGACGATACCGTAATGAATTTATCTATTGACAGCAACTGGAAGAACATTTACGATTATATTAAGGCATTAAGTAAAAAATATGCGAGTCGAAGTAAAAAGTTGGCAGAAAGCATTAAGCAATTCAAACTTGTTGAGCTGGATGAAAAAGCTTTAGTTAAGCATACTGATACCTGGCTGCCTTTGTATATGAATGTAATAGGGAGATCATCCTTTAAGGCGGGGATATTAAATGCTTCATTTTTTATTGAACTTAAAAAGCAGCTGAAACATCGTTTTATTTTTACTGCCTGGTTGCTGGAAGATAAATGGTGCGGATTTACCACCTATATATTAAATGATGACTCAGTTGAACTTTTCTATATCGGTCTTGATTATAAAATAAACCGCACCCATCATCTTTATAATTGCTTTATCCAGCAAGGTATTGAAACAGCCATTAAATTAAATGCACAAAACTTAAAACTCGGACGAACCGCTTATGAGGCAAAAGCCATAGCTGGCGCTCAACCAATAGAGTCGCAAAACTACCTGAGAACTAATAATCCATTGATAAAACTCGCTATTGATTATGCCTCTGAAATGTACAGGAAAGAAAGTGATACCCAATGGCAAAAAAGAAACCCGTTTAAATAACGATTCTCTTATCTTTTTAAAGTAAAGGTTATCTTATTAAAGTAAAGGTGCCTGTGTTACGGTAAAGTTTTCCTGAAAAACTTTTTGCGGATATGGTGAATGCATAAGCACCCTGCGGCATATCTTTCCCCGAAGCTGTTTTGCCATCCCATTTGTTATTGGACACAGATCCTGCATTATCATATACTTTTTTGCCCCAACGATCAAAAATTATAAGAGTTAACTCCTGCATGCCCTGCCCATTTATTTCCCATAGATCATTAAGACCATCGTTATTGGGTGTAAATGCAGATGGAATAAGTACCCTGAGGTCAGGATTTACCCATACAATATTTTTTACAGTATCTGTACAGCCCTTGTCGTCTGTCATTATAAGCTGAACATCATAATTTCCGCTATCACCATATACGTGTTCAGGACTGAAATCACTTGAAAATTCGCCATCTGCAAAATCCCAGTAATTCAAAACCGGGTTAATAGAAACATTATCAAAATGTATCCTGTAATCATCCTTAGGATCGGCAGCATAATTAAACTCCGCTTCAGGGAAAAGGATATTAACCTCAACACTTGCAGATGTTTCACTTCCACAACTGTCCGTTACATGCACCACATAAATGGATTTGTTTATTGGGGAAACCGAAATTACAGGTTCATCAGAAACTACATTATCCCAGGTATATTTATAATCTTTAACGCCTCCAAAAGTGAGCGCCTCTGCAGTAGCTATTTCGCCAAGGCAAATGTCTAATTCCTCGGGTAAGAAAACAGTTAACGGATTTACTTCAATAAGGTTTACAATAACAGTATCATAACCATGCAGAATATTGCAGACATCCGTTACCTCTATTACATACCATTGGTCATGTGGTGTGATAAAGGTTGCAGTATTTCCGGCAGTAGGGGGATTTTGCCACATAAAGGTATAGGGCTGTGTTCCTCCAATTGCGCTGGCAGTAAAAGTGGCCGGCTGGTTAGGGCAAACTATGTCCTGGTTTTCTGAAGCGGTTACCACAATTGGTGAAACTACAGGTACATGAACAGTTATTGTATCATAATCAACTACCTGCTGGCAGGTATCCTGTATCATCACTATATAGTCGGTGGTTACGGTAGGATTTACCGTTATTATCCTTGAATTGCCTACACCGTTCAACCATGTATAAAAATAACCAGTTAACCCTCCTGTAGCGCTTGCATGCAAGGTTGCAGGATCTCCGGCACATCGCAGCAATGTATCATTTCCGGCATTGGCATAAATAGGAGGGACATCAGAAATATAAATGGTAATGCTGGTAATAAGGGTTGAACACAAGCCACTGATGGTAGTAAGAGTTATTGTATCAAGCCCTTCCACAAGGTTATCCTGGTGGGCAGTAATATTTATGAGGGCGGTTGCCTGCCCGGGTAAAAAAACAACGCTGTCAGCAAATCCAAAATAATCAAAATTATTTGGGGAACCACTCACAATAAAATGTACAGTATCACCCAAAGTTACATCGCCCGGCCTTGTAAGGGAAATAGTTGCCATTCCACAACCTTCATATAAAATAGAATCATTTCCACCAACACTTACAGTTGAACTAACCTGTACACCCTGGCTGCTAAAGCTATTTGCTTCAAGAAAAACACCTGAATCAAGGCTGCTGTCAGAACCATCAGCAATAGCAAGGCGGATATGGTAAGTTTGACCGCAGGTTACCAATGCCATAGCAGTAAATACTTTTGTGAAGCCGTTAAAACCTACTGTAGTGTTGTTAGGATTGTCAATATAATACTGGCCGTTAAGTGCCGGCTGAACAGAACTAATGGTTATAGGCAGTGGCGGACTACTGAATGGTACGGAGGCAATATTCATTGAATTCCCCGAGTAAGGACCATTGATACCAGGACCACTGATAAAAAATCCAAACACATCATTATAGGACGAATTGATCCATGTCTGGTACTCGTCAGAAGCAAAAACATACCTGAATTTTACCGTATCAGATGCCGGAACAAAATCAAATTCCAATACGGCAACATCATAAACGCCACTTACCGAAAAAGTTTGTCCTATCAATGGAGGAACGGAATTTGCCACACTTAAAAGGTCTGGATAGGTCATAGGTGAAAAATTACCTACCCCGCCAATAACGTTATTCGGATTAATATCGGCTACATTCCCGGTTGAAAGCACTACACCACTATCTAAACCGAGGTTGGAATTTGACCCTTTAAAATATCCTAATTGTGTAGTTGAATTTGCCGCAGGAGTAAATACAATATTGCTTGCGGTAACACCTTGCCCAAGCAAAACATTGTTTACAAGGCTTTGGGCAGCTGTTGGTGAGGTATAAGTTGTGGTATTAATGATGACCTGAGCGTGTGCATTTTGAATAAAAAGACACAATGCGACAACAAAAGCAAATTTAAAAAAGGTACGGTGTTGACGCATATAATTCTGTTTAATTTAATAATAACGTTTCAAAAAGTATTTTCGTTAGTACTAATAATCAGGTAAATATATAATATATTTAATAAAAAGTCAAGTTTTTTGTGTAAAAATAAATTATGCCATCATTTTGCCATGTTATGAGACAATTTTTATTGAAATTTAAATAATAATCATTAAAAATTTTGAAATGTCTTAGTTTTATGTTTACACATATCCATTTGGACCAAATTAAATGTGCGAATAAATATGTAAGATTTTTGTGTTCGCCAGCGACAGAAGCAAATATTCTCAATGGAATTAATCTGTGCAAATCTGAGTAATCTGTTGCAAACTATATTACAATATATTACAAGAAATTTATTTTTACAAAAAATTACCTGATGACTGATACTAAGCCAAATTACAAAAAGATGATGGCCATTATTGAAGAAACATTTGCTACTCGCAATGATCCTGGCCAGATACAAGTTACCCCGGCACAAATGAAAAAGCTGGAGCAACTTCACCCTTCAACGCTTGCCGAGATTGCCAATGAAGATGGCCCTATGATTTGGGTATTGATGATACCCACCACAAAAAAAATAATGGACGATTTTTTGAGTAGAATAATTTCGGAAACCGAGCTGCTCGAAAAAACAAAACCAGGCGACAGTTTTGATTGTATTTATTTGTGCTCTGCTACCACATTACCTGAATATAGAGATAAAGGAGAAACAAAAAAATTATGTATAAAAGCTGTCCGGGAAATAGGCAACGATCACCCAATAAAATATCTTTTTGTATGGCCTTTTACTCAAGGGGGTGAAAAACTTGCAGTATCTGTGGCTAAGGCCAGTAGTCTTGAGTTATTTAAACTACCAACGTGTTAAAGGTTAAAAGATTTATTTTAGTGTATAACACTAAACTTTTTTACCTTTCCCTTATTCGACCTGATGAGATAATTTCCGGCCGGCAGATCATGGATATTTAACTGCAGTGAACTGGAGTTTTTTGTTGCAATATATTTTACCACTTCGCCAGCATGATTAATGATGGTTATGGAATCATCATCTAAGCCTGTGATCAGTAAGTTTTCAGTTGCAGGGTTTGGAGTGGATGTAATATTATTTTCTGTTGAATTGTTTTGTGCAATGCCACCGGGCATATTGGTTTTAAATTGCAGGTCGTCAATAAATAATTGTGTTCCAATTATAAATGCTGCAGGCGGTTGAACTTTTGTATTTGAAATTTCAATGATGGCGGTGTCAGGTAGTGATGATGTAAGGTAATGCATGGGAAAACTAAATCGTTTGTAGGTATTGCTTGAAGAACCTGTAAACACTGCATCACATATATTTTCCCTGCTGCCTGCTGTTGTATTCCATTTTGAAAATGAAACATGAATAAAAAAGCTATCACCCACTGCAGGTATGTATTTAAACCAACCTGTAAGACTGTCGGGTCTTGCTGCAAAAGCGTATCCCTTTATCCCGGGGTTGCCGGGTCCTGAGCTTTGGGTACCTGTATTAATTATGCCGGGAATGGTATCCACATTGCCTGATTGCGGAATAGTAAAAGTGTCTGTCAATAATTTTATAGCGTAAGTTCCGGAATGTGCATCCGTGCTTTTGCTTACTTTGGGGCTAGAATCCCAGTTATCGGGCCGTTCAAAAGGCCCTGTCGCTGTCCAGTTTTCAAAACCGGCATTCGGAATGTTTTGTGCTTTTGATATTTGCAGGCAAATGCAAAGCAATATTAATGACAGAAGTAATTTTTTCATTTTCTTTAGTAGATTATTATCACGCAATAATAATTCAAAGGTGATGTGCTTGAAAAAAACTGCGATAAATAAATTCTTTGTAACGAATTAAATTTTTTTTAACACAGAGTTTCACAGAGTTGGCACAATGGTTCAAAGAGTTTTTATAGAACAGAGTAAAAAAGTTTATTACCCTGTTATCGTTAAGTTTTTGTAGAAAAGCAATACCCTTTAGAAATATAAATTAATCCGGTTTTTTTTGCACATCTCCCGCCCCTCTTAATAAGAGGGAAATAAGGATTGGGCTAATTTATATTGATATTTGGTATTAGACCATTCTTGTTCGTTAAATAAAAGGAGCCGCATAACGGCTCCTTTTATTTTATTATGAAGAAGTGATCAATTATCTTTTCACTTCCACCATTTCATATCCTTCAATAATATCATCTACTCTAATATCATTGAATTTTTCAATATTTAACCCACATTCGTATCCTGATGACACTTCTTTAGCATCATCTTTAAAACGTTTTAATGAACCCAGTTCACCGGTATGAATTACAATACCATCGCGTATCAGGCGTATTTTGGTATTGCGGGTAACTTTGCCATCCAATACCATACATCCTGCAATAGTACCAACTTTTGATATTTTAAATACTTCACGCACCTGGATGTTGCATACCACTTTTTCTTCAAATGTAGGAGCAAGCATACCTTCCATGGCACTCTTCAATTCGTTGATGGCATCGTAGATAATTGAATACAACCTGATGTCAATCTGTTCCTGTTCAGCAAGCTTGCGTGCACTGGCAGAAGGTCGTACCTGGAAACCAACGATGATCGCATTGGAAGCTGATGCAAGCAATACATCAGATTCAGTCACCTGGCCTACAGATTTATGAATCACTTTTATCTGAACTTTATCTGTACTTAATTTCAATAATGAATCGGTCAATGCTTCAATAGAGCCATCCACATCTCCTTTCACTATCACGTTCAGCTCTTTGAAATCACCAATTGCAAGCCTCCTTCCAATCTCATCTAAAGTAATATGTTTTTGTGTGCGGTAGCCTTGTTCGCGCTGCAGCTGTAAACGTTTAGCTGCAATTTCCCTTGCCTCGCGCTCATCGTCCATTATTTTAAACTTATCACCGGCCTGTGGAGCTCCTGATAATCCGAGCAGAAGTGCAGGAGTTGAAGGGCCAACTTCTTTTATATTCCCACCACGTTCATTATTCAATGCTTTTACGCGCCCGCTGTAACAACCTGCAAGCACAATATCACCCACCTTTAAAGTTCCGCTTTGCACCAATACAGTAGATACATAACCTTTTCCTTTATCAAGTGAAGATTCGATAATTGTACCAACTGCATTTTTATCAGGGTTTGCTTTCAGGTCCAGTAAATCTGCTTCAAGCAATACTTTTTCCAATAGAGTCTCTATGTTGAGCCCTTTCTTGGCCGAGATCTCCTGGCATTGGTATTTTCCTCCCCATTCTTCCACCAATATATTCATCCCTGCAAGTTCTTCCCTTATCTTATCAGGGTTTGCGCCAGGTTTGTCTATCTTATTAATGGCAATAATAATTGGTACACCGGCTGCCTGTGCGTGATTAATTGCCTCTCTTGTCTGAGGCATTACGTTATCGTCTGCGGCCACCACAATAATAACAATATCAGTTACCTGGGCACCACGGGCACGCATTGCGGTAAATGCCTCATGGCCCGGTGTGTCTAAAAATGCAACGCGCCTTCCATTTGGTAATGTTACGCTATATGCACCTATATGTTGTGTAATACCACCGGCTTCACCGGCTATCACGTTTGCTTTTCTAATATAATCGAGCAAGGAAGTTTTTCCATGATCCACATGTCCCATTACGGTTACAATAGGTGCCCTAGTTTGAAGGTCTGCCGGGTCGTCTTCAATTTCCTGTGCTGCCACAGTAGTTTCAGCAGATACAAATTCAACAGTATAACCATACTCCTCTGCAACAATATTGATTATTTCTGCGCTTAAACGTTGGTTAATGGAAACAAACATACCAAGGCTCATACAGGTACTGATAACATTATTTACCGGGATGTTCATCATACTTGCCAACTCATTGGCTGAAACAAACTCAGTTACTTTTAACTGTTTTTTTTCTGACTCCTGCTGATCAAGATTTTCCTGGTGCTGCTGACTTACGTTATCTCTTTTTTGCCTGCGGTATTTAGATGCTGCACTTTTACCTGCACCACTTAGTCTTGCAAGTGTTTCTTTTACCTGGTTATCAATTTCTTCCTGGGTAAGTTCAGCTTTAACAACAGGCGGTTTCCTTGTATCATGTCCTCTTCTGTCGCGATTAAAGGAAGGCCGGTTTCCACCCTGGTGATTGCCGCCCCCGCCACCGCCAAATGGTGGCCTGCTGCCAGTTTGGGTTTGTGGAGGAGTTGCCGGTTTATTTTCGGTTGAGGTAAAATCACTGGTGTTTACTGCGCCTTTGCGGATTCTTTTTCTTTTCTTTTTGTTCCCTACTTCTCCTGAACTACTTGCCACAGGCTTTCTTTTATCTTCTTTAACGGGAAGATTCATTTTCCCCAATATGGTAGGACCGCCCAATTTTTCGTATTGGGTAACATGTATATTGTCGCCATCACCAGTCTTTTCTGCATCGGCATTATCAACTAAGGTTGTTGTTTCCTCAGTTGTAATTTCTGCTACAGGAGTTTCTGCTACCGGTACCAGTTCGTTACCATCTTCTTCCTCTGCCTTTGTAGTTTTAGCCTTACGACCCTTTGATTTAGCGGCAGTGGATTCTTTACTTTCTTCTGCTTTCTTTTTTGCTGATTCCGCTTTCTTTTCAGCGGTAGTTTTTTTATCCGGTTTGGTCTTTTGGTTCAGACTGGACAGATCAACTTTGCCAATCACCTTAGGATTACTGATCTCTTCAGCTTTTGCTTTGATCACCTCAGGTTCATCCGTTTTTTTTGCACCTTTTTCAGCTGTACTTTTGGTATCAGCCTTTTTTTCGGTTTCAGCTTTAGGTGGTTGGACAGGTTTTTCAATTTCCTTTGCCGGCTCTTTATGTTCAACCTTAGGTGCCGCCTGTAAGGATGTATCCTTAATTAATATTTCCGGTTGTTCAGGTATCTTGGCTTTTGGAACTTCTACAGGTTTTTCATCTATTGAAATGCTTTCCTTCTTTTGTTTGGTGCTGATGCCCAATGCCTTTGATTCTTCTTTAAAAGATTTATCACGGGCAAATTCTTTTTCCAATACTTCATAAACCTGTTTTGGTATCTTGGTATTGGGATTATTCTCAATAACAATTCCTTTTTTGGCAGCCTCTTCAATCAGAGTGCCTATACCAACGTTCAATTCTTTAGCCGCTTTACTTAATCTTGTATATTCTGCAGTTTCTGCCATGCTTTGTTTAAAGGTAATTTTTTCCGGGATAATTAAAACCCCGGTTGTTTGTAATGTAAATGATCAATGGTTGTAAAGCGTTTAATTTTTGAAGACGTTATATTTTAAAAGGTTAATAATTAATTGTTATTGAGTGCACCAAATTACGATTAATAAGGGATTAATCAAATTCAGCTTTTAAGATGTTCTTTACATCTTTAATGGTTTCTTCTTCCAGGTCGGTTCTTTTTACCAATTCGTCAATGCTTAGCTCCAGTACTGATTTGGCGGTATCGCAACCTATAGCCTTTAATTCATCTATGATCCATGATTCAATTTCATCTGAAAATTCTTCAAGGTCAACATCTTCCTGGTCAACGTCTGTATCCCTGTAAACATCAATATCATATCCTGTAAGCTTACCAGCCAGCTTAATATTATAGCCACCTTTCCCAATGGCTAAAGAAACCTGGTCGGGCTTTAAGAATACTTCAGCTTTTTTTGAATCTTCATCAACTTTTACGCTTGTAATTTTAGCGGGGCTTAATGCGCGGGTAATATATAGCTGAACATTATTGGTATAATTGATCACGTCAATATTCTCATTTTTCAGTTCCCTTACAATTCCGTGAATACGTGAGCCTTTCATTCCAACACAAGCACCTACCGGATCGATCCTGTCGTCATAAGATTCAACGGCAACTTTAGAACGTTCTCCCGGTTCGCGAACAATTTTCTTAATAGTGATCAAACCATCAAATACTTCCGGTACTTCAAGTTCAAACAAACGCTCGAGGAACATGGGGGATGTTCTAGATAATACAATTGTGGGGCTGCTGTTTTTCATGTCAACTTTAGAAACTACTGCCTTTACGGTATCACCCTTTTTGTAAAAGTCTGATGGTATCTGTTCTGTTTTTGGCAATACCAGTTCGTTTCCTTCATCATCCAATATAAGGATCTCTCTTTTCCAAACCTGGTAAACTTCACCGTTTATTATTTCACCAACCCTTTCCTTGTACTTTTTATAGATGCCATCTTTTTCAAGCTCCATTACCCTTGAAGCAAGATTCTGACGCAATGCAAGTACAGCCCTTCTGCCAAAATCGTTCATGTTTACAGGCTCTGTAATTTCCTCACCAATTTCAAAATCAGCATCCACTTTACGGGCATCAGTTAAACTGATGTGTTTGTTTTCATCATAATCAAAACTATCTTCTGCAAATTCATCGTCAACAATTTCGCGGTTACGCCAAACCTCAAGGTCACCTTTGTCAATGTTGATGATAATGTCAAAATTCTCATCCGTATTGTAGCGTTTAATGATCATGGCCCTGAAAATATCCTCGAGGATGCTCATCATGGTAGGCCTGTCAATATTTTTGAATTCTTTGAATTCGGAAAATGATTCAACTAAATTGATCTTGTTCATTGTGTTATTATTTGAAAGAGATTATTACCCTGGTTTCTTTAATTTTTTTAAGAGGCACCAATACCTCTTTTTTTTCTGTTGATTTTTTTTGTTTTGTTAAAATACTTATTTGCTCCTCGTTATATGAATTCAATAAGCCTTCATATATTACATTTTCGTTATCAGTAACCTTTACATTTCTGCCTATATTCTTTAGATATTGTTGTGGCACTGTAAATGGTGAATCGGCACCGGGAGAGGAAACATTCAATTCAAAATCTTCTTTTTCCCTGTCAAGGTTCCCTTCAATAAAACGACTTAAACTTACACAATCCGCCACATTTAAACCATCAAGCCTGTCTATTAAAACCGATATTTTGCTTCCTTTGGAAACAGTTGCTTCCACTAAAAAAATTTTATCGTTAGGAAGCCACTCATTGAATAACTTTATAATTCCTTCTTTTGTGATCATTTTTTTAAATAAAAGAGGGGACTTTTTGTCCCCTCTCTATGCTTCTATTTTATTTTTGCGGATACAAAAGTACACTTTTTTTTTAATATACCATTTTATCAAAAAAATATACCCTAAAATTTTGTGAAATTTGCTTTTTTAAAATATGTAGGCTATATTGCAGCCTCCAAATATATATTATTAGTAGATTAACAGGTAAATTATTTAACTATGGGCTACAAGTCAATATTATTAAACCACATCCAAAAAAAATTATTTTCACGCAGTTTGCTTTTTCTTTTAATGTTGACCTCTGCCTCACTTAGGGCCGATGAAAAAACTGCCGTACAGGATACTGCAGTAAATAAAACCACAAGAACTATTTTTAAAGAGGGTGCTAAAATTGTTGGTTCAAATGAATCAACATGGATGAGCATTATTATGATCATCCTGGTGTTGGGTGTAGTTGCAATTGCCTTATATTTGAGTTTCAGGTCACCTGATTCTGCCTCCAAACGTAAAAAAGTAATTGAGCGACAGCAACAGAGGCGAAACGAGGCCTAATTCCTTCTTATACTATCTTTATTTTGCAGGTTTTTGTATTAAACCTGGTATTTGTCAATTTGTGCTTTCAAAATGTTTAATACTTTTTTGATGGTCGTGGTTTATTTCTCCGGTCAGAAATTTTCGATTTATTAAATTTGTAAAAACAATGGTTTCTTTTACTTTCGCACAGTAATTAATTCGCAGATACTTTATGAATAAATCCAACACTCCAAAGGGCCTTTTCGGGTCGTTGATAGGAAAAAAAATGCTGATGGGTCTTACCGGCCTTTTCCTGATCTCCTTTTTAGTTGTTCATTGTATTATCAATTCATTGATCTTTTTTAATGATGGGGGAATGATGTTTAATGAAGGGGCAGAATTCATGGGGACCAATCCAATAATAAGGACAATGGAGATAGTATTATTCCTGGGAATTATCGCACATATAGTTGATGCCCTGATGCTGACAATGGCAAATAATAAAACCCGTACACAAGGATACGTTGTTAGCAATGCAAATGCCAACAGTAAATGGTATAGCCGGTGGATGGGACTGTTAGGTACTTTGATATTAATGTTTTTGATCATACACTTAAAGCATTTTTGGGTGGTTAGTCGCTTTACTGATACCATTACAGGTGGTGAAAAAACTTTGTTCCAGGAAATGCAGGAGGTATTTCAAAACCCTGTAGTTGTGTTCATTTATGTTGCATCCATGTTTAGCTTGTGTTATCATTTAATGCATGGCTTTCAATCTGCATTTCAAACTATGGGCATCAACAATAAAAGATATACACCTGCTATTAAGTCAATTGGGTATTGGTTTTCAATAATTATTTCTATTGTATTTGCCTCTATGCCATTGGCCATGCACTTTGGATTAGTTAAATAATTAAACACTTTGGTACAAAAAATTTACAGCAAACAGCGCTTATGACAACATTGGATTCAAAAATACCACAGGGGCCATTGGCAAGCAAATGGTCGGATTATAAAGCACACGTAAAATTGGTAAACCCTTCAAACAAGCGAAAGGTTGAAATTATTGTTGTGGGAACAGGATTGGCGGGTGCTTCGGCTGCTGCAAGTTTAGCAGAACTTGGTTATAAGGTAAAAGCCTATTGCTACCAGGATAGTCCACGAAGGGCACATAGTATTGCGGCCCAGGGAGGTATCAATGCAGCAAAAAATTATAAAAATGATGGCGATAGTGTGTATCGTTTGTTTTATGATACCATCAAAGGTGGTGACTTTAGAGCGCGCGAGGCCAATGTGCATCGTTTAGCCGAGGTAAGTTCAAGCATCATTGACCAATGTGTGGCACAGGGTGTTCCCTTTGCACGGGAGTATGGTGGCTTGCTGGATAACCGTTCGTTTGGTGGTGCACAGGTATCGCGTACATTTTATGCCCGCGGACAAACAGGACAACAATTATTGTTGGGGGCATACTCAGCTTTAAGCCGCCAGATTGGTTTGGGAAATGTGGAAATGTACAATCGTCATGAGATGATTGAAGTGGTAAAAATAGATGGAAAAGCACGCGGAATTATTGCACGTAATTTAGCAACAGGAAAAATTGAACGTCACTTCGGACATGCTGTAGTACTTGCCACAGGCGGTTATGGCAATGTTTTCTTTTTAAGTACCAATGCCATGGGTTGCAATGTAACAGCCGCGTGGAAAGCGCATAAACAAGGTGCATTTTTTGGCAATCCTTGTTATACACAAATACATCCGACCTGTATTCCTGTTTCGGGCGATTACCAATCGAAGCTTACGCTGATGAGTGAATCGTTGCGTAATGATGGAAGAGTGTGGGCACCAAAAGCAAAAGGCGATAAACGTAAGCCGCAGGATATTCCTGAAGATGAAAGAGATTATTATCTGGAAAGAAAATACCCAAGTTACGGAAACCTTGCTCCGCGTGATATTTCATCGCGTGCAGCAAAAGAAGCCTGTGATGATGGAAGAGGTGTTGGTGAATCGGGCTTAGCAGTTTACTTAGATTTTAAAGATGCCATTAAAAGATTGGGTAAAGATGTGGTGGAAGCGCGTTACGGAAACTTGTTTGATATGTACAAACACATTACCAACGAAGACCCCTATTCGCAACCTATGCGTATTTATCCTGCGGTGCATTATACCATGGGCGGCCTTTGGGTCGATTATCATTTAATGACAACCGTGCCTGGTATGTACGCGATTGGCGAATGTAACTTTAGCGACCATGGTGCAAACCGTCTGGGAGCAAGTGCATTGATGCAAGGGCTGGCCGATGGTTATTTTGTATTGCCTTATACTATTGGCGAATATTTATCAGGAGAAATTTTTACCAAACCTATACCCACCGACCACCCTGCTTTTCTTGAGGCAGAGAAAAATGCAGTGGGCCGCTTGGAAAAACTATTATCGGTAAAAGGAAATAAAACGGTTGATGATTTTCATAAAGAATTGGGAAAAATAATGTGGGACTATTGCGGAATGGCTCGCTCCGCTGAAGGATTAGCAAAAGCAAAAGGATTATTAAAAACTTTGCGTGAAGATTTTTGGTCTAACGTAAAAGTTACAGGTGGTATGAATGAAATGAATCTCGATTTGGAAAAAGCAGGCCGTGTTGCTGATTTTATTGAGCTTGGCGAATTGATGGTGGCTGATGCCTTACATCGCAACGAAAGCTGTGGCGGACATTTTAGAGTAGAGTACCAGGAAGAAGGAGAAGCCAAACGCAACGATGCAGAGTATGCTTATGTGGCAGCATGGGAGCATAATGGAGTGGGTGCCGATGCTTCGTTGCACAAAGAAGCTTTGGTATATGAGAATATTAAATTGGCTACCCGTTCGTATAAATAAAAGCCCCTCTAAATCTCCCAAGAGGGAGACTTTGAAGAGCTAACCCAATAGCAATAAATAAACAATTGAACTGATATGAATTTCAATTTAAAAATATGGCGCCAGAAGAACGCCAATTCAGCCGGTAAAATGGTTGATTACAGTATTTCAAATATCAATTCGGATATGTCGTTTCTCGAAATGATAGATGTGCTGAATGAGCAACTGATAAGGAAAGGTGAGGAGCCAATTGCCTTTGATCACGATTGTCGCGAAGGTATATGTGGTATGTGCAGCATGTATATCAACGGGCGTGCGCACGGGCCAATGAAAGCCACAACTACCTGCCAGTTGTACATGCGCAATTTTAAAGATGGCGAAACCATTTCCATTGAGCCTTTCCGTGCCAATGCGTTTCCTGTTATCCGCGACCTGGTGGTTGACCGCACCTCATTCGACCGCATTATGAGCAAAGGCGGATTTATATCTGTAAATACCGGGCAAGTGCAGGATGCCAACAATATTCCTGTAAATAAAGAGAATGCCGATCTGGCTATGGATGCCGCTGCCTGTATAGGTTGTGGTGCTTGTGTGGCTGCATGTAAAAATGCTTCGGCAAGTTTATTTGTAAGCGCAAAAATTTCTCAATACGCATTATTACCACAAGGACAAATTGAACGCAAAGAGCGTGTATTGGCCATGGTAAATCAAATGGACGAAGAAGGTTTTGGAAGTTGTACCAACACCGGTGCCTGCGAAGCCGAATGTCCAAAAGAAATCTCCATCAGCAATATTGCAAGGATGAACAGGGAGTATTATTACGCTTCGCTGGTGTGATTCAATTCTCTGAACAATTGCTTCTTGTAAAACAAATTTTTCTTAATTTACCATTATGAAAAAAGTTGGCACAACAATAATCATTGCGGTGATGAGTATTTACACTTTTGCTCAAGCGCCTGCATGGCTTGGAGCTCAATCGGTAGGAGGAATTCAAGCTGAATATCAAATATCTTCTGTTACAGATGGTTTTGGAAATTTAATTATTACCGGGGACTTTATGAGCCCTACTATTGCTTTTGCGGCTGATACTTTAACCAATGCAGGAGCCCTTGACATTTTTATTGTAAAATATGATCCTTCAGGAGCCATGCTTTGGGCAAAATCAATAGGGGGAACTCAGGATGAATTAGTAACATTGGTGACTACAGATAATTTAGGAAATGTAATAGTTACCGGATGTTTTCATAGTGCAACGCTTACCATTGGTAATATAACCTTGACCAATGCCGGAATTACCTATTACCGTGATGTGTTTATTGTAAAATATGACCCGGCAGGTAATGTAATTTGGGCAAAATCAGCTGGAGGATCAATTAATGATTCAGGACAGGGAGTAACGGCAGATAATTTGGGCAATATTATTTTTGGAGGCTCATTCTCCAGTTCCGCTATAACGTTTGATACCATTACTTTAACCAATTCTAATACAGGTTCCGGTAGTATATCAATGTTTATTGTAAAATATGATTCGGTCGGTAATGTATTATGGGCAAAAACAGCAAATGGTAAAGGTTATGTCCAATCGCTTGTCTGTGATTCCACCGGAAATATTAATGTAGTTGGGTGGTCTTATGGTACAATGACATTTGACAGTGTTGTGTTATATAACCTGGGGAATAGTGATATGTTTATTGCAAAATACAATACTTCCGGAAATGTGCTTTGGGCAAAATCAGCAGGCGGGAGCCTTATTGATGAGGTAACGTCTTTGAGTATTGATGTTCCAGGAAATTTAATAGTAACCCGAAAGTTTAATAGCCCCACAATTGTCTTTGATACTATAGCATTGTCGAACGCAGGAGATTATGATATATTTATAGCAAAATATGATTCTTCTGGAAATGTGCTTTGGGCAAAATCAGAAGGCGGTACCAGTTTAGATGAGTCACGGACAGTAACCGTGGATGCCTTAGGAAATTTAATATTTGGCGGAAATTTTAAAAGTTCGATTATTAATTTTAGTACAGACACTTTATCCCCTACAACTCCCGGCCACTCTGATATTTTAATTGTAAAATATGCCCCAGATGGTACTGAACTTTGGGCGAAATCTGATGGTGGGAATAATAATAGTTGGGTAAAAAAACATTATAAATGATTTATCAGGTAATTTAATAGTTGTAGGAGGTTTTTATAACTCTGTTATCCTTGGCCTTGATACTTTAATCACTAATGGTTTTGATGATATTTTTATTGCGAAACTTTCTGCTTGTGCTACTGCATCAATTAATAACCTGGTGGCCTGTGATAGTTATACTTCTCCGAGTGGTATTTATACATGGGCCAGTTCGGGTTTTTACACAGATACATACCTAACAGTTCGGGTTGCGACAGTTTAATTTATGTAAATCTTATCATTAACAATAGTAGCATAACTGCAGATAGTGTTTCCTCCTGTAACTCTTATTTGTGGATGGATGGAAATACATATACCACTTCAAATAATTCTGCTACTTATACATTAACAAATGTCTTAGGTTGTGATAGCATAATAATGCTGAATTTAACCATCAATAATGTGAATACTGCTGTAACACAAACTACAGGTACTTTAACGGCTGACCTTGTCGGTGCAATGTATCAATGGCTCGATTGCAACAATGGTTATACTGCGCTTCCCAATGATACCAATCAAAATTTTACACCAATTGTAACTGGCGACTATGCAGTAGCCGTCACTTCAGGTGGTTGTGCTGATACTTCGGCTTGTTATAATGTATTTGTAGTTGGTATGAATGCAAACAATAATACTTCCAACATCAGCATTTACCCAAACCCCGCCAACTCTCTCCTCACCATCCAAACCACCAAACCATTATTAATTGAAATCTATTCAATAGAAGGCAATTTGATTGAGAGCAAAAAAATAAATACTACCAACAGCTTTGCTATAAGTAATTATGTCAACGGCATATACCTTATAAAAGCTACAGATAATAACGGTGGTTTTTCTTATCATAAGTTGGTGAAGCAATAGGAGTGATATTAACCCTTCCAAACGTTAAACGCTGGAAGTTACGCCTGCAAAAAACCTTAATAAACCATGCAAACCCCCGCTGACTTTTGCGGGGGTTTGTTTTTTATTAATATTGTAGATAATAGTTAGCAATCCCCATATATGAGAAAAATTTTTCTTTTTTATTTTGTTTTATGCGGTTGCTTAACAGCAACCGCCCAGGAATTATCGCCCGGGCTTAAACAAAAAATTGCTGCGCTTAAAACGATAACTGGTGACACCGCAAAGATCTCGCTTCTTGGAAAAATTATAGATGAAGCCCCTGATGGGGTTTGGGAAAAATACAATGAGCAATTAAAGACAATTTCCGTTTCATTGATCGATAATAAAAACCCTGAGATAAGTCGTGCGGGAAAAACAGGGCTTGCCAATGCTTTAAACAATGAAGGCTATTTTTGGGACACAAAAGGAAATTTAAAGGAAGCGCTTGAGTATTATAAAAAAAGCCTGGAAATAAGAGAATCATTAAAGGATTATCCAGGTATTGCGCAGTCATATAATAATATTGCCACCTTGTATCAAAGCAATGGTGATATTCCAAAGGCCATCGAGTTTTTTAACCTTAGTCTGTCCATCAGGATAAGGATGAAGGATAAGGAAGGAATGGCCAACTCATACTTGAATCTCGGGTACTTGTCTGACAAACTCGGTGATTTTTCAAAAGCCCTGGAATATTACCAGAAAAGCCTTAAATTTTGTGAGGAGATCAACGATAAAAAAGGCATGGCAGGAGTTTTAATAAACATTGGAATTATTTTAGACAATAACCTGGATGAGCCTGAAAAGGCAATGATGAATTACAGAAAAAGTATTCCATTTTCTCAACAGGTGGGCGATAAGGAAAATGAAGCCAAAGCACTTAATAACATTGGTGTGGTTTTTCAAAAGCAGGCAGCAAAACTAAAAAAAGTTTCAAGCCCTAACATTTTTGTAACACTAAAAACCGATTCCGCTTTGTACTATTTCAGAAAAAGCTTAAAAATCAGAGAGGGTCAACAGTATGAAGTTGGTATAGCCCATTCTTTTAACTGCATTGGAGAAGTTTATGAATTTGTTGGCGACCTGCAAAAAGCTGAGGAGTTTTATTTAAAATCTTTGTTAATGAGGGAAAAGTTGGGGGATAAAAAAGACCTGGCTTTTTCCCTTGTGAGTACAGCCGGTATTTATTATAAACTTGGCGATCATTTCAAATCTAAAAAATATGCTTTAGAGGCACTGAAAATTTCAAATGAATTAGGGTTTCCTGATAATATCGGGAGAAGTGCTGAAGTATTAAATAACCTGTACTATGCTGAAGGAGATTATAAAGGCTCTCTCACCGCATTTAAATTATATATCCGGATGCGTGACAGTATTCAAAACCAGGAAGCAAAAAAGGAAATGGTGAAGCAACAATTCCAGTTCGAATATGAATCGAAAGTTCATGCAGATAGTATTGTTGCAGCACAGGAAAAAAGAGTGGTTAACGCCCGCTTTAAGCAGGAACAAACACAGAGATATGCCTTGTATGGAGGGGTTAGCCTGCTGCTTGTTTTTGGAGGGGTGATGTATAATCGTTTTCGCATAACCCGGAAACAAAAGCAGATCATTCAAACGCAAATGAACTGGGTACAGGAGCAAAAAGAAATGGTGGATGAACAAAAGCAATTGGTTGATAAAAAGAATAAAGAAATACTTTCCTCCATTGAATATGCAAAAAGAATCCAGGCTACTATTCTTCCGCCTGTAGAAGAAGTTGAAAAATTACTTCCTGATTCGTTTGTACTTTATTTACCTAAAGATATTGTGGCGGGTGATTTTTATTGGATGAAACAAGTTCAACCTGAAGATTCGAAAATTGGTCAGTTTGAAAATGAAAAAGGCGGAGCGAATGAAAAAAATCAACCCTTCAACCCTTCAGATTCTATAATTCTTATTGCGGCTTGTGACAGTACCGGGCATGGCGTACCGGGTGCAATGGTAAGTGTTGTATGCAGTAAGGCAATGGATAAAGCTGTGAAAGAATTTCAATTAAGCAGCCCGTCAGAAATTCTTGACAAAGTGGCTGAACTTGTAATTGAAGATTTTAGCAGGAACAACACGAAAGGGGACGAAATAAAGGATGGAATGGACGCTTCGTTACTGGCTTTATACCTGCCCGGCTTTACAGACCCAACAGAATTGGTACATGTAGAATGGGCCGGGGCAAATAATTCATTAGCGATAATTAAACCTAATGGTGAATTAACTGAAATAAAAGCTGATAAACAACCCATTGGAAAAACTGAGGTTCTAAAACCTTTTACATTGCAACAACTAGAACTTTCAAAAGGGTCCTGCCTTTATCTTTATACTGATGGTTATCATGACCAGTTTGGAGGTGCCAAAGGAAAAAAACTTACAAAGACCAGATTCAAAGAACTATTGGTTTCAATAAGCCATTTACCAATGAAAAAACAAAAGGAAAAACTTCAGTCCTTCTTAAATGAGTACAAAAAAAGCGAAGAGCAAGTCGATGACATTTGCGTGATAGGAATTAGAATATAAAAGAATGCATTGTAATAGATTCAGTTAAAATCTTTTTTACGGTAAATCCTCATCCAGCTATAACCGAGCAAACTCGTGAATGTTAGCCCGAAAACAATGCCGCTAAAACTGTCAATGCCATCAATATCATTTTGAAAAAGATCTCTTGCGGCAAGGATGATAGCAGTTATTCCCAATATCATTAAACTATAGAACATAAAATTTTCCATCATACGGAAATCACCGGCAGGTTCTTTTGGTTTACGCCTGTTAAATTTTATTTCCTGTGAAGGGTCAGGGTAATGCCTGTATGCCGTGCCATATTTACGCCCATCTCCCTGGTAATATTTTTTGTCAACCCCACTTTTTGTTCCGGTATTGTAAAAATCGTAATGCTTTCTTTTTGAAGGGTTGGCTAAAATTCTGTAAGCCTCATTAATATCCCTGAAATGTTGCGAGGCATTACTTCCTTTATTGACATCAGGATGCCAACGTAAAGCCAATTTCCTGTAGGCTTTTTTTACCTGCAACTCTGATGCGTTTTTTTCCAGCTCAAGTATTTTGTAATAATCTTTCAAATGGAAGGAATTAGTTCATGGCAACCTGCTGTGTCCTCGAAATTTTAACGTAATATACAATAAAAAGTTCACAATTATTGCCTGTTTTAACCATCAGTTTATTCTTATAAAAATTGCTTTTATTTCATTATTGCTTCTTAACATCAGTCTGTTCTTTGAAATTATGTAACTATCGATCTTTTTAAGCATGGCTAAGAATTCGGGTTCAATACTTCCCTCACATAACATTTTAGACGCTACAATATTATCAAATGTGATCTTTGATCTTTCAATTTTAATAATTCCACTGATAGCGTTACATCCACCACTTCCCTTAAAGGATAATTCCTTTTCATTGATCTCGAGGATTGGGGCTTTTTTGCCTTTTGACTTGTCAACAATAGTGCTGCCCATTTTTTCCAGCATCCACATATTATTAAGAGCTGCCTGCTCTGTTCCCGGCAGGGGTAGAATATCATCTCCACAACCCGATCGCTCTAAACTGTCAATCACCATTACCATATAGGTGTGCACATCTGCTTTTGAACTATCCCCACAAAACTGCCTGTAAAGATCTATTTCGAGTTTTTTTAAATTTTTGTTTGAGGCCTCAATTTTTGATGTACCTCTTTCCGTATTATCTATCCAACTGTTAATTTTAAAGGTATCAGGCTTTTCCCTTAATGTTCTTTTAAACAGAAGAAATTCTTTTTTATAAATGTCGAGAGACCAATGTTGTTGCTTATTTTCGGCACAAAAGGTTATGCCGTCCCTTCTTTTTTTGTTCAGCAATGCTGCCTTTACCTGGTTTTCGTCTGCAGATCGTTTAAGCACATACCGGTCGGTATCCTTACCTGTCATCATTTTCTGTTCTTTATCAAGCAGGATCAGCGTATTTTTTTTACGTAAAATGTACTTATTTAAAGCACTGTCAGTAAAACTTAAAAAAACAACTGAGTCGTTTATAAAATTAAATTTCCCTCTTGAGATCGTTGGCTTTCCGGGCTTACCTGATGATGAACTTTCTTCTTCCGCCTGATCAGTCCCACTGAATTTTAAAGAGTAATTAATCCCTTCACAATCATTACATGGCAGTTTTCCTTTAAAGAAGCCAGATATCCTTGGCTTAGCAGGCATTTTTGTTGCCTGCTTTGTTGCTGCAGGTTGCTGTGCCATGGTAAAACTGAAACAGCAACTCATCAACAGGTTTAAAATAAAAAGATAAATGCTGCTGTTTTTATTTTTTTTCATCGGTTAAATAACATTTGATTTAAAAACTCAAGTTTATACAAAGTTTTAATACCCTGCAACAAACGCTATAATTTATAAGGAATGGCATTCAAATTTAGTAATCTAAGAATGCCAGGATAGCATGGATCATTTATTTCCTTTAAGCCTGAAAATTAGGCGCTTAAACAAGGATAATCAATACCAATAATTGTTAAGAAATTTTTTTTATGGGTGCATATGCAAGGGTGTTCTTGCTGCAAATGCTAAATTCGCGCTCTTAAATTTTTGATAAAACCTAATTTCAAGCTTAATGAATTTTAAATCTAATCTATTGTTATTGCTGACAATTACTTCAGCTACTATTATTCTTTCCTGTAATAAGTCAAGGTTTCCGGGTTATGAGGACACCGCAGATGGCCTTGCGTATAAGTTTTTTAAACATGACGATAAAGGTAAAAAAGCGGCAGAAGGCGATGTTTTAATGATGGATATGATCTATAAAAATGATAAGGATAGTGTTCTGTTTAATTCATTAAAACAAGGCCGCCAGGTGCCTGTGCCTCTTACAAAACCAACCTTTAAAGGTGGTCTTGAAGGTGGTTTTGCCATGCTGGCTGTTGGTGATAGTGCAAGTTTTATTGTAAGTGCGGATTCATTGTTCACCAAAACATTTGGCATGAAAGAAATGCCACCTGCTATTAAAAAAGGAAGCATGCTTACGTTTTATGTTAAAGTAAAAGAGATAAAATCTAAAGCTGAAATTGAAAAAATGAAACAGGAGCGTGAGCAACAGATGGAAGCTGAAAAAGGCAAAGCGAAAGAACAGGAATCTGTGGCTCTTGCTAATTATATTCAAACCAATAAGATCACAACCAAGCCAACCCCTTCGGGCCTTATTTATATTGAAAAAGTTAAGGGAAAGGGAGCAAAGGGAGAAAAAGGCAGAAAAGTAAAAATGAATTATACCGGCCGTTTATTGGACGGGACAGTATTTGACACCAATGATGAGAAGGTTGCCAAAGAAAACAATGTTTACAGTGAGGGAAGAAAATATGAGCCTTTTGAATTTATTGTTGGTAACGGCCAGGTGATCCCGGGATGGGACGAGGCTTTGCCTATGATGCAGGAGGGCGGTAAAGCCACGTTTATTATTCCATCATCCATTGCGTATGGTGAAATGAGCCAGGGACCAATAAAACCTTATAGTTCATTGGTGTTTGAAGTGGAATTGCTAAAAGTTCAGTAAAGTTTAATGAAGCGCATTTTTCTTTTCGTTATATTTTTAAGTTTTTTAGGGATAAATGCCCGGGCGCAAAAACAGGGCGAATTCAGTAAAACCGAAACGGGCCTGCAATATAAGTTGTATAAAAATGGTGGTACAATTAAGCCCAAAATTGGCGACCTGGTTAATACTATTCTTGTTTATACCAACGACAAAGATTCAGTAATTTTTGATTCCAGGAATGTTAATCCTGTCAATGTTTTTGAGCTAAGCCCTCCAACTTTTAAAGGTGGCCCGGAAGAAGCGATAAGTATGATGGCAAAAGGTGATAGTGCTGTTTTTTTATTCAGTGCAGATTCGGTATTTACAAAAACATTTAATGTAGCATTGCCGGATAATTTTAAGAAGGGTGATAAAATGAAGTTTTTGATAAAGCTTCTTGATATTAAATCCGGTGAGGAAAAATCAAATTACCTGAACCAGTTAAAGGCAGATGCAGCAAAAGAACTTGAAATCAAAAAAAATAGTGAGCAGCCCGCGATAAATGAGTTTTTATCATTAAACAAATTAAACATAACCCCTTTGCCAAGTGGCCTGTACTATATAGAAAAGGAACAAGGAAAAGGCAGCCAGGTAAAAACCGGTGAAAAGGTAAAGATACTTTATCATTGTACTTTATTAAACGGGACCACGGTGGATACCCAGTTAAATGAACCTGTAGAGTTTACTACCGGTCAGAAAAAAGTGATACCCGGTCTTGAGGAAGGAGTGCTGTTAATGAAAAGAGGAACTAAAGCTACTTTAATAATACCAAGTAAACTTGCTTTTGGTGAAAAGCAGATTGCCAATATTACTCCATATAGTACATTGATCTACGATCTTGAGATAAAAGAATAATAATCAGAGCATGTTTAAATTTATCCTTTAATTTTGTTATGACCTATTTTTCGTCACTTGTCGTTATGTTTTTTGTTAAGAGGGGCTCTGCTATTAACTTCAAAACATGCCTATCCGCATCACGTACAGGATGGAAAAAATATATTTATAACAGTTTTAAAAACAAAATTTAAACAGGCTCTTAAACAAAAAAAATGAAACAAATTGTAAAAAAAATAACGGGCGCCAGCATTTTTTTATTGGCTGTTACCGCCACAATAAGCTGTGCACAGGTGAAAGATAAAGATGGTTACATTACTACTGCTTCGGGTTTAAAATATAAAGTAACCAAAGCAACCAAAGGAGAAATGCCTAAAACAGGTGATAAAGTTACCGTACATTATACAGGTAAACTTACCAATGATACGGTGTTTGACAGCTCAGTAAAAAGGGGCCAGCCTTTTTCGTTTTCGCTTGGTAAAGGACAGGTAATTAAAGGCTGGGATGAAGGTATTGCTTTGCTGCATAAAGGCGAAAAAGCAACCCTTGTGATACCATCTTCAATAGGATATGGGGCCAGCGCTATGGGTAAAATTCCTGCCAATGCCACATTGATATTTGATGTTGAACTGATAGATTTTACTGCCCCTGTACTGGCAGTTCCTTATGACGTTAAAGGCAAGGATACTTTAACCACTGCCTCGGGTTTAAAATATATTATGGTCACAAAGAGTGCAGCCACTCCACAGGCACAAAGCGGAAAACAGGTTACTGTGCATTACACAGGTTATTTGAAAGATGGAAGCAAGTTTGACAGCAGCATAGAGAGAGGGCAGCCAATTCCTTTTACCCTTGGCAGTGGCCAGGTAATTAAAGGTTGGGATGAAGGTATTGCATTGCTGCATGTTGGTGAAAAGGCCAGGCTGATCATTCCATACCAGTTAGCTTATGGAGAGAACGGCAGACCACCGGTAATACCAGCAAAAGCCGAGCTCATTTTTGATGTGGAGCTTGTAGGCGTTCAATAAAATTAACAGCCATCTTAAAGTATAAGTAACTGTTAGGAAATCTTCTATTAATTGTTTTTGAGTCTTTTTGCACCATACTTCGTTATGTTTTTTGACCGTAGTTGCTCCACTATGGCCTTCAAAATATGCCTCGTCTGGCACAAAAACTCTTTAAAAACAAAATAAAACAAAATTTCCTAACAGTTACTAAGATGGCTTTTTTGTTTAATTTTGTATGAATGAAATTAATAGAAATTAATCGCATGTCACGAACAGAGACTGAAGTACTTACACTGGAGGACATTCTGTATGACGTGGAGGTACAAAAGAGCCTGGTATTATATAACGATGACCATAACACCTTTGATTATGTTATAGATTCATTGGTTGAAGTGTGCGAACATCAACCTGAGCAGGCTGAGCAATGTGCTTTTTTTGTTCACTACAAAGGAAAATGTGAAATAAAAACCGGAACTTTTGACAAGTTGAAGCCTATGCGCACAGAGTTGAACCGGAGGGGCCTGGATGCCAAGATTGAATAGGGTATTAGGTTATTAAGTATTAAGTTATTAAGTTGTTGGGTCTTCAGTTCAGATAAAGTAATTTTACATCAATCCTGTTTCCTTAAATAAATAGCCCTGCTTCAATCTAATGAAGCAGGGTTTTTTATAATCAATCAAAAACAAATTATTCTTTAATGATCCTGTTTTTATAGATCACATTGTTACTTGTTAGATCAGTTATTCTTACAAAATATAATCCGCTGTTGAAATTTTCCAATGAGGTGAATTAACAATATGAATGGAATGTTTTGTTTTAATCACTTTAATTCCAGGTGCATTATGAACTTCAAAAGGAACCATTTTCCTTATTTGTGAATTAAACTCATGATGCTATTTCGCAAAACTTACTGCACTACCCAGATATCATTTATCATAGTTAAGAGCGGGAAGGTAAGGACCGCTGCCAGGAAGAGAATTGTATTTTTCATTGTTTTTGATTTTATAATTCAAAATTAAATGCGCGGAAATGAGTGTTCAAGGCAGAATCAGTGAGCGGGCAGTTTCTTAATTTAAGATGTTCGTTTGAATGAGTGAACGGGAAATTAAAGTAAAATTGTATGTTTGTATAGTTACAGTAAAAAACCGTTTCAATTGTTTTTTGTGAAGATAAAAAAGCACTTAATTTCCCTGTTTATCATACTATTACATGTATTTATACTCCATGCCCAAAATGATAAAATAGAAGAACTTGAGCTGCGGTTAAAAAATGCCAAAGAAGACACCACTCGGGTAATTACACTTTACAAGCTGGCTGTACATCATAATTTTTTAGGTGATCATAAAAAAGCTTTAAATTATGCTCAGCAATCAATTAAGTTGGGGGAAGCTATTCATTTTACAAGCGGTTGTGCAGGTGCTTACAATAATGCAGGGGTAAGTTATTTTTACATGGGTAAATATGCCGAAGCATTAAAAGATTACCTTATTGCCTTAAAGTATAGCGAAGAAGCTAAGAATAATGAAGTAAAAGCCAATACTTGCATAAATATTGGTATAATATACGCCATTCAAAAAGAATATAACAATGCAATTAAGTATTTTAAAGATGCCTCTAAAGTACTTAGGGAAATAAATGATGTTAAGGCCTTGGGGGAACTGTATTCCAACCTTGGAAGTTTGTATTTTGAACAAGGGAATCTTGATGAGGCACTAACCAACGATTCTCTTGCATTAATATATTTCAGGGAATGGGGTTTCAAGGAAGGAATTATCAGTACATACAACAATATTGGGGATATTTACAAAGCCAGGGAGAATTATGAGAAAGCCCTGAAATATAATTTTGATGCTTTGAAAATTGCAGGAGAAATTAATGATAAATCGGGCAAAGCATTTTGTCATAACCGGATAGGTGAGATTTACATTAAACAACATAAAAATTCTGAAGCAATAATCTACTTTAAAAAAGGCCTGACTTTGTCAAAAGAAATCGGAAGTCTGAATTATATTAGTGAAGCCTATAAAAATCTTTCGGAAGCATACATTGCGCAAAGAGATTACAGTAATGCTTTAGCCTGCTACAAGAATCATGTTTTATTTAAGGATAGTATTTTTAATGAAGAAAATACAAAGAAAATAGTACAGAGCCAGATGCAATATGAGTTTGATAAAAAAGAAGCAGCCACAAAAGCCAAACAACAAATTAAGGATGCCGTGGCAAAAGAGGAAATTCAGAAACAACGTCTATTAAAAACTTCAATTGCAGGAGGCGCAGTTTTTTTGATCTTAATTATGCTTCTGATTCTTAACAGGAGAAAAACAACATATGAATTAAAGGTAAATAAACTGGAAAATAAAACCTTACGCTCTCAATTGAATCCTCATTTTATTTTTAATGCATTGGCCTCTATTCAGAAATACTTGAGTGAATACCCTGAACTGGCAGAAAATTACCTTGCCAAATTTGGAAAGCTGATGCGTGAGGTATTGGATAATTCTGAAAAAGATTATATCTCATTATCCGATGAGTTTGCGATGCTAAAAAAATATATGGATTTAGAAAAACTCCGCCTCACGGAAGGTTTTGACTATGAATTTATTATTGATAAATCTGTTGATGAGGAAACTGTTCAAATACCACCCCTGATCTTTCAGCCGGTGATAGAAAATGCAATATGGCATGGGGTGGCCAGCGGAAAATCGAAAGGGAAAATATTTATTCACATTGCATTACAAAATGAATTATTGAGAATTGAAGTAAGAAATGAGAGCAAAGAACCCCTTGCCGAAAGGATATTGGTTACTGAAGATATGGAGAAAAAAAAATCGTTTGGATTACAGATCGTTCGTGAACGCCTTGCATTGCTTTTGAAAGAAAAGAGAAGAAAAGGAAATCTTGAACTGATACCTATATTAAATGGGATGAAAGTAATAATTGAAATACCTATATAAGCCTGTTTAAAATTTATCCTTAATTTTGTTATGACCTATTTTCCGCCACTTGTCGTTATGTTTTTTGTCAAGAGGTGCTCTACTATTAACTTCAAAACATGCCTATCCCGGATCAAGTCCGGGAGACAAAAAATATGTCTATAACAATTAATGACTGTGCTTGTTTCAATGGTATCATTGAGCAGCACCCTGGTTCTCAAAAATAAAATTTAAACAGGTTCTATAAATATGAAAAAAATTCTGCTGGTATCTCTCGCTTTAAGTTGTCTGTTTTCATTTGCCGGCTTTGCGCAAGATCAACATGTAATTGATTCACTCGAAACATTATTAAAAAAAAGGAATACAGAAAAAGCCGAATTGCGGAATAATAGATCAAGTCTTAACGATACAACAATTGTAAATCTTTTATTTGAGTTATGGAAAAATTACAGGGCCAATAGCCCGGATAAGGCCAGAGAATGTGCTCTCCAAGGGATTACTTTATCTGAACAAATAGGATTTAAAAGAGGAGCCGGTATGGCGTATAATAACCTGGGAGTTATTTATTATATGAAAAGAGATTTTGCGCAGGCTATTGATACTTATAAAAAATCATTGAAAATAAGGAAAGAAATAAATGATAAAAAAGGCATTGCCGCTACCTATAATAATATTGGGAACGTACAGTTTGCCCAGGGGAATTATCCCCTGGCATTGGAAAACTATCTTATTTCCCTAAAAATAAAAGAAGAGATAAATGACAGGCAAGGTATAGCTGATGCCAATGTTAATTTAGGAAATGTTTACCAGGCACAAAATAATTTTAAGGAAGCATTAAAGTATTATTTAATATGCTTAAAAATGAACCAGGAGTCGGGAGATAAAGAGGGTCTTGAAAATATTTACATAAACATTGGGGCCTTATACATTGTTCAGGGCAATACTTCGGAGGCTGCCAAAGCCTACAATAGCGCTTTAAAAATTGCCGAAGAAATAGGGGATAAAAATATCATGTCGGACTGCTATAATAACCTTGGGACCGTTTACTTTTATGCCGATAATCCCAAAGAACAAATGAAAAGCTACGAGGCGGCTTTAAAATTAAAAGAAGAGCTGGGGGATAAAAGTGGTATTGCTACTGTTTACATAAACATGGCAAGTATATATACGAAGCAAAAAAAATACAAAGAGGCTTCCGACATACTCAATAAAGCATTATCCATTTCAAAAGAGATTAAAAGTTTTACTACAATATTTGAATGCTATAATTTCCTGGCAGCATTGGATAGTGCCCAGGGTAATTACGAAGAAGGATTTGAGCACCTGAAATTATTAATGGAATCGCGCGATAGTTTGGTAAATGATGAGAAAACCAAAAAAATAATAGCATTGCAGCTACAATACGATTTTGATAAAAAGGAGGCGGCCATTAAAGCCGTGCAGGATGTAAAAGACGCTGTTGCAAAACAAAAACATCAGCAGGTTATTGTATCCCTGGTTATGGGAGTTTTAATATTAACAGTGATAATGTTGTTATTTATTAACCGAAGAAAAGCAAAACATGATCTGCAGGTAAATAAATTAGAGAACAAGACACTTCGTTCACAATTAAATCCACACTTTATATTTAATGCATTGGCCTCTATTCAGAAATATATGAATGAAAATCCTGAACGGGCTGAAAATTACCTTGCCAAGTTTGGTAAACTCATGAGAGAGGTTTTAGAGAATTCAGAAAAAGAATATATTCCATTAGCCGATGAATTTGCCATGCTTAAAAAATACATGGATCTTGAAGCATTGCGTGTGGCTCATGGATTTGATTATGAATTTATAATTGATCCGTCAATAGATGAAGAAGAGGTTCAAATACCACCGCTCATTTTCCAACCTGTAATTGAAAATGCAATATGGCATGGTGTTGCAAATGCAAAATCAAAAGGGAAAATATTTATATATGTGGCCATTCAAAATGCAATGCTGAAAATAGAAGTAATGAATGAAAACAATGAACCATTGATTGAAAAAACAACAATAAATGAAGGATTTGAAAAGAAAAAATCATTCGGGCTGCAGATCGTTCGTGAACGATTGGTATTACTGTCAAAGGATAAAAAAGGTAAGGCGAATTTACAATTATTCCCTCAAACCAATGGAATGAAAGTATTAATGGAACTTCCCACTTAGAGCCTGTTTAAAATTTACCAATTAATTTTGTTATGCCCTATTTTGCGCTACTTGTCGTTGTGTTTTTTGTTAAGAGGTGCACTGCTATCAACTTCAAAATACGCCTCTCCCTAATCAAGTCCGGGAGACAAAAAATATGGCTATAACAATTATCAATAATAAAATTTAAACAGGCTCTAAAATTCAAATTTGGCTAAATGCGCTCATAGTAGGGCTACTAAGAGGATTTTGATTTCTTGGGTAACAATTAGGTAACATTTTTGCTCTAAAGAAAACCAAATCTAGATTACGAGGGTATTTAGATCCGGTGGTCTTTAGCTATTTATTGTTAGCCTTTTCTTTCCAAAAACATTTCAAAGAATTACAATGCAAGAATACTAAAAATAATTACTTAACTGAAATTATTATAAAATAAAAAGAAATCAATTATACTTCATGTGGCATTGATTAAACCTCTTGTGAGGGCTGGAATACTGCTGCCATATAGCTGTGTCATTCTAAATTCTATTTAATCTCTCATTGGTGCTATTTTCATAAGTATTTGAGTCTGCCAAGAATAATACCTAAGTGCCCAGGTTTTAGAAGCTTAGCTTTGTTCTTTTTACTTAAAAATTTTCTGTCCAAAACGCTCATATCGATGTCGTCTGGTATAATGACCTTGCCAACAATAAGTTCTTTAGGAATTGAAATCGTTGAATAAATAACTCCGTATTCTTCTGTTATCCCCTCAAGTTCTTTTGGTAGTTTGATAGCATACACTACACCGCTTGCTTTATCAATTTGGTCAGCTAAACTGAAAAGTCTTTCGAGTGGGTCGGTCAGAACGCATTGAAGAGAAGGATTGGCAATTGTTGCATTCTCAATAATTTCTTTTGCATCCCGCACATTACCTAAAGTCTGCCCTCCTTTAGATTTTCCTGTAGAGAATAAAACGCACAGAGAACTTAAATATGCGAAACTAAGTCTAAATTGGTCATATCGATTTGCGGCCACATAACTTTTTAACGTTTTTGCAGTTGTCAAATCAAAAATAGTCGCTTTGTCAAAGGGTTTTATTAATGGTAATTCAAGGACATTAATTAACTCTGCAGCGTCTGCAATGTCATACGGACTATGCCCTTTAACCCAACCATTCTGTTCAATGGTTTCCGAGTGAAAAGAGGATGTCCCATGAAAAATTAAATACGGGTCGCTCCAAATATCTTTTGGAAATATTTCCCAATTCTCCGTATCTAATTGGTATTCAAATGTTGTTATCATGGTTTCTGTATGTCAATTTTATACCTTTTAAATGCGTAGTCAGGCTGGGCTATTTTCTTATCTGCAAGTTATCATGTATTAGTTCTGTCATGTGATAAAATGAGCTTCGTCTAAGTTTTTTGTCCTGAATACAAAGAACCTGTCCAAGTCTAAATTTATCATCGTTGGGAAAATGCTCTGTTTTGGCTTTAAAATTTATTGTCCCAATATATTTTCCGCCAACACCAACACTACCAATAATGTTCTCCGTGCAGAGTAGAAACATCACACAGGAACTATCTGTCGCCTCGCAAATCATTTCAAAAATACCTTGCATTCCTTTATCTTTCTTAGGTATTTCATGGAATGGGTCAACTATTCTTAATGGAAGATCTTTAATTGTTTCATCCGTTTCGGTTAACTTATAATTCATCAACTTACGCAATGAATCATGGTCAGCATAATCTTTGAAAGTCTCTCCGTAAACAAAGTAACCAGATGCAAGTAGAACTTTTGCAGTGAACAACATCCTAATATTTTTTTCAAACTTTATTGTTGATGAAAATTTAATTCCTTTAGTTTCTCTGTCTAAAAGTTCTCTTTTATCAATTGGGTCGTAGAATTGAATTTTCTCTTTAGTAAAAGATACATGAATTGGTTTATCAGTTGCTGGAGTTTTGATTTTCTTAATCTTGTTTCAGGAGCTTTACCACTATGGCCTCTAAAGTCCTTATGTCTGCGCAGTAAAGAGATAAGAAAATCGTTGGATAGTTTTCCATCTATATGTGAACCTAAAGCAGAGTTTTTGGTTTTATCAACACGAATGCAAAAGCCATTGCAACCACCAAGTCCTAACGGAATAATGTGTTCCAGGTTAGTCTTGTTAATGCTTACTACTTTATCTGTATAGATGCAATAAGTTTTGTCCATAAGGTGTTTGTATTTGAAGTAATTCGTTTATAATTGCTCTGTTATTAAGCCTTACATTAATCCCCACATAAAAAAACATAACCCTTACCAAGATGATAGGACAAGTCGTATAATACCTGATGTCCTCCACAAAAGCTTTCAACACAACAATAACGATAAATGTAAAAAGAAACTAACGAAACGATTGATGGCATTGATTTTACAGAAAGCCCCCTGCGCTTTTCAACTTTTTATAATACAAAAATAACCTTTATAAATAAAATTAATGCTTGTAGCTTAATATTTTATAAATTTTTTTCTTGCCAATCCTTTACGCCCTCTTAACTCCAGCACATAAATTCCAATTGGTAGGCTGTTAATATTAATTTGTTTTGAATAGGTTTTATGGAGGATTTCTTGGCCTTGCAAATTGTAAATGCTTATTTTCATATAATTTGCTTGAGTGATGATGTTGAGGATTTGTGAGGCAGGGTTGGGGAAGATTGCTAATTCAGATGATAAATCATTTTCCTGAATTGCATCAAGGAAGGAACAACTGTTTTTGATTAATTGTAAATGGCCGGAAATGGCATTAATAGTTGACCAGCTAACTGTTGGATATTCCGTAACTGATAAATTCTCAATGGTATCGTAAACAAGGGAATCTCTTACAATGAGATTACTTTGAAAACAAACGCTGTCATTTATGTTTTCTTTTTTAATGATATAGCCAGATTGCCTTTGATTATTAATAATAGTTCCAAGGGAGGTAAAAGAATTACAGCTAAACAGTGTTTTTGATAAACTAATGTTTAATGTATCTGTTGATGAATATTGTACCGCAGATAATATACTAAGACTCGTATCCAAGGATATTTGAAAACTCTTACCCGTATTATTAATATTACCGGTAATGATAAATTTATCCGGCTCTAATGTAAAAAAGTGCTTTGGAAAAAAGTGCAAGCTATCTAAATAAAACAATTTTGAGAGTATTGTCCCAGTATTAGTATTAATTTTTTGAAACCTGATTTCTCCATAATTTGCAATATAAATATTGCCTTTAAAGTCGTTATAGGCGCCTGTACATCCAAATAACTCCTGGTTAGAAATACTATGGGTTCTTGAGGAGCTAATTATATTACCAAAAGAATCCATCTTAATCATGAAATTGCCTAAAATAGCACCATTGGCATAGCCACTCATTGTACCTGTAAGATTTAAAAACCCTGTGGTGTCTTCCTCGATTGTCTCAATAGAGGCGGCCATAAAACTGGGTTGACTCACAATTCCTTTTTTCCAGATCTCATTTCCGTTACTATCAAATTTAAAAAGCTTTAAAGTATCGGCTGAAGCACCTATTAAAGAACAATATAATTTATTGTTTATTACCTTGATTAAATTAAAATTATAGAAATAGCCTTCAATAGATTTTGACCATAGGAGATTTCCATTAAAATCTAACTTACCAATTATATTGTAAAATATATTTGATTGAGGAGGAATAAAAGACCTCCCAGAAATATAGTAAATACCATCATCGCCCTTCTCAATATGCCCATAAGGGGGGTATAACTGATATGGTTCAAAATCCAGAGCGGTTGTCCATAAGGTATCACCTGTTTCATTTAATCGTGTAATAAATAATTGGTATAATGGGGTAGTAAAACCTAAAGCAAACTGTCCGCAATTACCATCTGGAACCATATCATAAAAGGTAATATTATTTGTATCTGATGAATAATTATAAGTTGCAGCGGATTGAGCATAGCCTTTCCCTTGGAATAATACCAGGAGGATAAAAAGAACAATTTTCATGAATGTTTTTTAAAGGCTAACGGTACAGCATGGCAATTATTGATTTTTTGATAATTCACATCAGGAAATTAATGTTTTATAAATCTTTGCTTTATGTTCCCTTTCTCCCCCTTTAATTCCAAAATATACATACCACTATTAAGCTGACTAACATCAATTTGATTCGCAAAAGGTTGATTAATTACAAGCCTACCTTGGAGATCATAAATAGTTGCCATGCTGTATTTGTCTTTTGCAATGATATTTAATATTTGTTCTGACGAGCTAAAATAAGTCTGGGATTCATCTTTACTCGAACTTTCATTTAGCCCAACACTTGTACAATTCAAGACGTAATTATCTGGATTAGCAAGTTTAGCCGCATAACGCATTGTAGTATCACCTCCATAGTTACTAAAATCTCCAACTGCAAATAATGTATCGCCATAGAAAGCTATTGAATAGACAGGTTCATTAGCAAGACCCATAAAACCGGTTGCCAAGGCGCACCAGTTAGTACCATCCCAACGGGCCACACTGGTGGCCGGTTTACCTCCAGCTTCTGTAAACCTACCACATACATATAAATAATCGCCATGCACAAGCAGATCTACCACGCTTGTATTAGGACCACTCAAACCATAACTTTGAGAGGCATCGCCCAGGCTATGCCAATTGGTTCCATCCCACGCTGCTATTCCATTTCCAGGGTTTAATTGATGCGTACTCTTTGTGAATGAACCGCCAACTATTAATTCTCCTTTGTAAATGACCATATCCTGTACAACATCATTAGGATTTGGAATTCCAGAACCTACTTTTACCCAAGCAGAACCGTCATAAACTGCTATTGCATTAATATCATTTGTACCAAAGCCACTATAAAACTGTCCGCCTACATATAGCTTACCCTGGTATTTTATAACCTGATAGATATGGTTTGCACTGCCGATAGTAGAAAATTCAGGAATATTATACACAGTATTCCATGTCTGCCCATCATATTTAATTAATGAATGGGCGGATATACCAAAGGCAGAATCAAATGAGCCACCAAGGTATAATTCGTTTTCAATTTCCTTTAGAATATAACCTGTTCCATTACTAATTGAACCTTCCGATAGTCCTGAGCCAATGGAAACCCAGCTTTGCCCATTCCATTTACTTATACTCTTAACAGGGATATTACCGACTTTACTAAAATAGCCCGTAATATATATTTCAGAGTTAAAGTTTATAATTGAATTTGTATAAATATTTCCCGTTACAGTATAGGGGGTATCACAATTCCAACTGACAGCACAGCCTAATTGATAGATAGTATCAGGTGAATATTGTGCCACGCCAAAGTAAGGAATATTGTTAATTAAATTAAATCTTCCAACAATGTACATTGAGTTTGAAATAGAGTCTTGGTACAAATACGTAGGTAAATTCCATTGCTTAAAATTCGCTACTTTCTGCCAAGGTTGAGAGAATGTGCCTGATACAAAAAGTATCAGGCACATTTTAATTAAAATAAGTCTTTTCATTTTTTAATAATTTTGAATGACTCGGAATTACCATCCTGCCCAACAATTCTTATAAAATAAATACCTTTTGAGAATGAAGATAAATCCCAACGCAACGACTGGTTAATTCCATTGAGTTTAACGGAAGAATTGATAATAATATTGCCTGCCAGGTCAACTAACTCTATATTAACCGAATTGCTGAAATATGCATTGAGCAATATATTTACATAGTTGTCAGTAATTGTGGGATATACCGAATTCCTGTAAATGTTTTCTGTTTTGGCTTCTTTTAATCCTACATTAACAGCAGCCATATCAAACTTTGTGGCAAAAATATCATAATCGGCATGTGCAGTAATTAAGTTGGTAGTTTGATAAGAATTTGGGAGATCATCATAGTAATAAGCCTGGCCGGTAGGAGTAGTCCCGGCGTCTACGAGGGGAAAAGTAGAACACTCTTTGCCACTGTAACCTGCTATAAAAAGGTCTTTGTTCTGAAAACAGGCTATAGCCCCCGGAAACTCCGTAAATAGTGGATATGAAGGCCCGAAGAATGTTGTAGCATTAGAACCCCCGCCAAAAAAAGACCCCCAATTTATTTGATTTTGACTATTAAAAGAAAGAATCGCACAATCATATTCTTCTCCATAAAAACCTATTATGCTGTTGGGCTGGTAATAACACCCTGCCCAGGCAGGTGAAACAGGCTCAAAATTATTAAGCAGATCGTCAGGATTTTCAACTCCAACAGTAAGTATAAAAATATCACCATTAGTATTTGCATCCATATCAATAATTTTATCGAGGTGGAGATCGAACGCATAGATAGTTGAAATAGTCAATTCTGCATTGTACAAGGTAGAATATGTAAGTTCGCCCCCTGTATTAAACCTTGCAACATATAACTCGCCAGTGTTCTTATTAAATTCCCCTGAATTAAAGCAAATGGAAACACCTGATGCAGACTCGCTGCAGGTATTAACCACTGCAGTAGCATTGCAAGTTCCAGCCAGGTAAATGCTGTTATTAGCAAAAGTAAGGGTTTGCAGGTCTTTGGTGCCATTAATTGTCGTAGCCCAAACCATACCCCCCAAATCATTAAATTCCATAACAAACCCTCCTGCCATACTTTGGAAATAGGCGGAACCGGGGATATCTTTCAAAGGCATATCTCCATTGGTTAAAACACTTCCATCAAAAGGACCTGTATTGGAAGTTTTCTGCGTTTCGCCACAAAGATAAAAATAGGAGCCCGTGCTGCGATGCACTGGGTAAGGCTCAATATCAAAAACCTTATCATTTGCGCTGCTGCCTATGAGAGTACTCCATATCAATGAATTATCAGTATCAAACTTCATCAGGAAAATATCCTGCCCGCCTGAATTGGCTGTCTTCACAAAATCACCGGCTGTGCTGCAAGTGGGGAAACTGCCATTTGAAGGCGCAGTGCAGCTTGTGGTTATATTGGTACTTTTAGTATTTCCCGTAAGTATTACAACATCACCGGTTACACAAATACCCATACCTTTATCATAACCACTACCACCAATATAAGTGATCAAATTCATATTACCGCCTTTGCTGCATTGACCAAATATTGCATCTTGGTTTCCATTGTAACTATTATCCCAATATTCATTTGAAGGTGAACTTTGCGGAAAAAATGGATGGTTGCTGCTTGCTGTTGTTCCGCCAAAATAAATATTATCATCATTTGGGTTATAAGTAACACAGGTAAGCGTATCACTATTACTCCCACCAATAAAAGTTGCCCATTTACGAACCATATTATTATCAAAGCAAAGAATTAACCCATCCTTAATACCACCAGGATTTACCTGGTATGCACCTGTTGTAGTTGGAAAAAAGGTAGAATTTGTAAACCCAGTAATGTATATATTACCTTCATCATCGGTAGTCATACCCGTACTGTATTCATTATTATCTTCAAATCCCATACCTGTAGTGGTTTCACCATAAAAAGTGCTGTGAAAAATATTTCCCTGGTCAAGATCTCCCGGAATGGCACTGCAGCCGGACATTTGAATATTCTTCTTAGCCATTATTACCAATTTGTTGCTTGCATTATAACTGAACGGCACAAAATGCCAGTACCCATGTATTGTATCGGCAAAAATATCCACCGGCTGCATTGTATTTGGAATAATTGCTCCTGTTGCATCAATTTCGTAAGCAAACAAAGAATCAAATTTAAGTACACCTATGCTCGTGTGAATGCTGTATGTGCCAATACTATGGGTTATGCTGTCTTCACCATGGATCTGGATATTGATATTGGAAGGGTTTTCATTTTTATCAATTGTGAAATAGTATTTTGAACCTGCTGCGTTACTTGTAAAATAAAGGTCAATCCCCCGGTAAAGTCTTTCCACAAATAAAGTTTTAATGCCGCGTACCTCCGTAATGCCCGCAGAGCATTGAGGTAAATAGAAATTGAGGTAATGATCCCCCGGCTTGCCAACTTCGTAAATATCCTGTTGGATACGGTTTCCCGACTGGTCAATAAAATGGACATCAACCCTCTGTAGGGTATCGGTAGTGGCAGTATCATTATCAACATGTCTAAACACATAACTTATATGTGATTGGTTGAAATAAACTGATGGGCTCTGATTTTGCGAGTAGTAATCTATATAAGAAACTGTAGCTCCTGTATCATTTGCCAGCTGGCCAAGGTTGGGGTAAAACCATGCGCTGCCAGGCGTTTCATTAAAGGGATCAGGAATAACCTCATACGTCGCTTCGCCATAAGCTATGGTAATGTATTGCCAGGTTGAAGGGCCTGTGCGGCTTTGGCCGCTTACATATATATAGCCATCATGTGCAGTTATATCAGTGGCAATATCATCCCCATTATAAACGCCTTTGAACCTTATTGTCCAAAGGCTATCTCCATCAGTTTCATAACCAACGGTTGCAAAATCCTGGTTTGAGCTGTTGCCACTTTCACCAGTAATGTAAATATTGTTGTCATCGCCATAGGCTATTTTATGTGCAATATCGTTATAGCCATTGTTATAAAAACGTACCCATTGCTGGTTACCAAGGCTATCATATTTAATGGTGCAATAATCATTATTTCCAATGCTGTTTTTGCTTTGCCCGGTTACGTATACATTGCCATCGTAATCTACAGCCACAGAATTAGCCTCATCATCATCTCCCACACGGTCATAGGTTTCAATCCATTTGATGTTTCCCTGTTGATCCATCTTTACGGTTTTATAATCGAGGCCAGTGCTTATATTGGCATAAGTACCGGTAATATAGATATAGCCTTGCCAATCTGTAACCACTTCGTTGGCATGATCGAAACCAAAACCTGTGCCTGTAATGCGGATGGTATCAAGGGCAACACCTGTGCTTTGGCTATATTTTACTGTGGCATAATCCCAATCGGTAAAACTACCTTGGCTCCCTCCGGTAACAATTACAACGTTATCTGTTGCCACCAGGTCGAAAGGCACATCTGCTAAAACGTAATCGTATCTTTTGCTCCATATAAGGCTGCCCGTATTATCAACCTTAATAGTGGCATAATCAAAAACTCCTGCTGTACCTGCGCTTGCACCGGTAGCATAAATGGCATTGCCATCAAGGGAAATGGCGCTGATACCATCTGCACCACCTCCATCATAATAGGTAACAAATTGCTGAGTTCCTGTGCTGTCGTATTCTAAAACAATAAAATCGTAATTATGCCCTGATGAATAATAACTGAAACCACCAATGACCACATTATAATCTGCATCAAGAGCAATTGCTGTTGCCTGATCACGGTAATTGCCACTACCTGAAAATGTGGTACTCCAAAGAGTATCACCCTTGCTATCTAATTTAACAACCAAAATATCTGCACCAGTAGTTGGATTTAAAGTAAAGCCTGCCACATATACATTACCTAGATCATCAGTGCAAGTTGGCGTTCGCAACAGCGTATCCTGAAGGCCATTGGCTGACTTCCACCTTGTTGTAACAGTGTTTTGAGCATACAGGTTTTGGCAGCAAAAAATAGAAAGCAAGGCCATTAAAAAGATAATGGCTTTTGAATTTTCCTTCTCATGAAGGAAAGCATGGGTAATTGATGTTTTCATGTAAGGTGATGTTAAAGTTAGTAATATGATTGGTATAATGAATTAAATGTTGCTTGGGAATGAACAAAAAATACCCTGAAACCTCTAAAATAAATTTTCCCTAACGTAGCTAAAAAATATTTTCAGTAAAGTTTGAGAAAATTTTTCTTATTTCATATAGGTAAAATTACCTATATTTTCTTGAAAACATTTTGTTGAAAGACGGAGTTTTAACAGGTACAAATAATGCCTGTAATGATATTATCAGAGGGTTCTACCTATTAGGTTTTCAAAGCCAAATTCTAATAGTTGATGGAAGAAATTCCGTCATTTTCTATTCATTCAATAGTTGCTTAACTTTTCGTATAGTTTTAATATCTTGATGCCTCTCAATTATTTCTTCGAAATTTATTACAACCTCGTGTTGACCATAAGCATAAGCCGCAACTTCATAGGGGCCAAATATTATAACAATAGAGTCTTGTTTTAAATAGAAGTTTTTGAAGGTTTCCCAATTTGGCTCTAAAGGATTGTCATATAGAAAAAAGTCAGCTTCATGTTCAATGTTAAATTCTTCTTTTGCTTTTTTGAGGAGTTTTTCTTTACATAATAGTTGCAGGCTTTTTAATGTTTCAGAGTTGTTGTCAAGTAATGTTTCAAGATCAAATTCAATAAGTGGGTTTAGACGATAATTATACCCCGATGTCCAATAATGGCCATGAGCACCCCCTGTATAGGAATAAGTAAAAAACGTATAGCTAATGAGGTTTTTTGTTATGAGTTCAATTTTGTAGTTTAACCGCAACTCATTATCAGGGAATTCATATTCATCATTTGAATTGTCGTCAAATAAATCTTCTCCAAAAGGCAAAATAAAACCATTATAACTTTTAAAAGCTATGTATTCGATATATGTATTCAATAAGCGTAAATCTTCATTGTTTACATCAACAAATTTTGGATAAACGATATCAATATTGCTTTTGGGCTTGTCACCAACTATCTTTTTAATTTCTATTTCATTAAATTTAAAAGTTGTATTAGCCGCTATTTTTAATCTCTCAGAGTCTTCGTATTTTTTTCTTTGAAGATTTAATGAGCCCAAAATTAATTCGAAAGAATCAGGGCTATTTAATTCCGCCCATTGAAACTTAGACAATTTATCTGGAACTTCGCAGTCATCAATTTTACATGGTATAATATAAATGTCCGAATCCAGCTTTTCCTCACAATACTCTAAGGCGAGTTTAAATTCTCTTTGAACAAAGCCCCGTTTTGCTACGGAAGTTTTTGATAATAATAAAACTATAAAGTCAGCCGTCTTTAATGCTAATCTTATCTCTGTATTCCAGTCCTGACCTGGCAGGAGTTTCTTCTTGTCCAACCAAGGCTCATATCGGTATAGGGTTAAAAAGTCAAATAACTTTTCAGCTGTACTTTTATCTTCCTTTGCGTAACTTATAAATACCTTGTCATACATAATTAGAATTGTTCAGTTAAAGTTTGCATGAATACAGTCAAGTAGAGCTATTCTTTTGGAGTAAATTTCCGATTCAGCGTTATTTAAAAATTTTGGTCTTTTTGACCATTCAGCATTTATTAATGGTTTCACAATTAGATCCCAATAAGTTAAATAATTTACCTTATGCCTGCTGACCCTCAATTCTTTACTTAAAGAGTGAGCATTTATTCCATTAAAGTTTACAAAATAGTCTGGCCTCCAAATGCATAAAATTCTTGTTGCACAAGCAACCTCTTCCTGCTTTGATACCTTCTTAAATTCTCGGATGAACATTTCATAGTTATTTTTTGTAACTAGTCCAGTTTTCGGAATTTTAGAAAGTGCGTTTGTAATAATTCCAGGTTTTTCAATAATACTATTTTTAAAGTAACCCCTGGCGTTTGTGCTGCCAAAGCATCCAATAGATACATCTTCTTCAAACCCAAACCCGGCAATTGATTTTCTTGTATCCAAATCCATCTTATGGAATAATGGTTGTTTTTTAAACTGATTTTTTACCCATTTTAAGAATTTAAGGCCGTCCTGATATTCCCTTTCCAGCACAGTGGGATCCGAAGCTTGGAATTCACGTGACTTGAAGTCGCGGC
>JADMIO011482762.1_pt1 | contig 86631 bp, 61 predicted proteins | sample 8958161 | NCBI WGS metagenome assembly JADMIO01 (sample SAMN16585339, study PRJNA669376) | soil metagenome | isolation source: Crop rotation soil | place: USA: Cullars Rotation, Alabama | collected 2011 | reverse complement strand
CGGGGGATTTGTACGAGGCGGCGATTGCGGCGGGGGGTGAGGCGAAGCGTGTGGCGAATTTGCTGTTGTCGCATGGTCGAAGATTGGCGAACGAGCGAAACAAGCCGCTGGGGGAAGTGGGGTTGTCGGCGAAGGGTTTGGCGGAAGTGGCGGGGTTGATTGATGCGAGCAAGCTGGCGGCTTCGGAGCCGGCGGGGAAGGTGCTGGAGCATTTGCTGGATCATCAGGTCAGCGCTGAGAAGGCCGCGGGCGAGCTTGGCTTGCTGCAATCGAGCGACATGGGGGCGGTGGATGCGGCGATTGAGGCGTTGATCGCGAAAAATCCCCAGCCCTTGCAGGATTACAAGGCCGGCAAGCAGGCGGCGTTCGGGGCGCTGGTGGGGATGGTCATGAAGAGCGGGAAGGGGTTGAATCCGAAAGTGGTGGGGGAGCGATTGAGGGAGAAGCTCGGGTAGAATGGCGTGTGGATGAGTTGGCGCGATCGGCCCTTCGATTTCGCGGATCGCGAGCGGGTGTTGTAGAAAAAGTGGACACGGATGTCTTTCGGCCGAAATAAGAATCTCGCACGTCGGGCGTATCGGCCGGATGGGTCGTTTCATCGCGGCAAGCGTCGGAAGAACGTTAATACGCTGCTGACGGAGGAGCGGCGGTCGCCGTTTTCGCTGCTGCTTAAGCCGATCAAGATTCTGCTGGGGATTCGGCGGTAAAACATGGCACGGGTTTCCAACCCGTGCGTTCAGAAAGAGCACGGGTTGGAAACCCGTGCCACGGTGGGGAGCGCGGGTACAATTGGCAAGCATGACGCCGACGCCGACGAAAATCGATCTTAAACGCGACGAGAAGCTGACGATTTCGTGGCAGGACGGGCATGTGTGCACGTATCCGATCTCGCTGCTGCGGACGATGTGTCCGTGCGCCCTGTGCAAGACGGTGCGGGAAGGACAGGACCCGCATCAGTTGATGCAGCCGGCGCCGGAGAGGAAAAAGGGGTTGTCGCTGTCGATATTGCCGGGGAATTTTTCAGAGCCACTGTCTGCGACGGGGGCGGAGCTGGTGGGGAATTATGCGTTGCGGATTGATTGGTCGGATCAGCACGGGAGTGGGATTTATTCGTTTCAGTATTTGAGGGAGATTTGCCCGGAGCATCGGCATGGGTAGGACCGCACGGCGGACCTTACAGAGAGCTCATGGCTTGTGAGAGGCGGCGGACTTCGTGAAGCGCCATGCCGCCGAGCTTGGGGATGCTGGGGCCCATGTGGGGGACGATGGCGTGGCCGAGGCCGAGGCGGGAGGCTTCTTTCAGGCGATTTTCGAGCTGGGGGACGGAGCGAATTTCGCCGCCCAAACCCAGTTCGCCGATGGCGAGAGTGCCGGGGGAGAGGGGGCGGTTCATGTGGGCGGAGGCGATGGCGAGGGCGATCGCGAGATCGGCGGCGGGCTCGGCGACTTTGACGCCGCCGGCGATGTTAACGAAGACGTCGTCGGCGGCGAGACGCATCTCGGCGCGCTTTTCAAGGACGGCGATGATCATGCCGACGCGATCGGCGCTGACGCCGCTCACCTTGCGCTTGGCGGCGCCGATGACGCTGGAGGCGGTCAGTGCCTGGACTTCAACGAGAAGCACACGTGAGCCCTGCATGGCGGCGGTGATGACGGTGCCGCTGGGCTGAGCGCCGGGGCCGTATTGTTCGAGGAAAAGCTTGCCGGGGTCTTTGACTTCGATGAGGCCTTCGCCGGTCATTTCGAACAGGCCGACTTCGTGGGTGGAGCCGAAGCGGTTTTTCACGCAGCGGACGACGCGGTGGGAGTGGAAACGGTCGCCTTCGAAATAGACGACGGTGTCGACGATGTGCTCGATGATCTTGGGACCGGCGAGGGTGCCGGCCTTGGTCACGTGGCCGACGAAGATCACTGCGGTGCCGCTGGCTTTGGCGAGGTAGACCAGGTCCATGCAGCAGTCGCGAAGCTGCGTCACCGAACCCGGCGCGGCGGGGAGCGTGGGTTTGTAGATCATCTGGATCGAATCCACGACGACGACCGAGGGGGCGATCTTGCCGATCTGGTTGAGGATGCGCTCGACGTTGGTTTCGGCCAGGACGAGCAGGTTGTTGGATTTGACGCCTAGGCGGGAGGCGCGCAAACCAGTTTGCTTGGCCGACTCTTCGCTGGTGACGTAGAGGATCTTGTCGTCGCTTTGGGCGAGCGCGTTGGCGACCTGGAGCAGGAGGGTGGACTTGCCGATGCCCGGTTCGCCGCCGACGAGGACGGCGGAGCCGGGGACGATTCCGCCGCCGAGAATGCGGTCGAACTCGGTGATGCCGGTTTCGGTGCGCGGGATGTCGGACTCATCGATGTCGGCGATGGCGACGGCCTCGGCGGCTTGAGCGACATCGCCGGTGCTGCCGCCGACTTTGAGGGGTTTGCGCGCGTCGACGGTGGGGGCTTTGTATTCTTCGAGGGCATCCCACGTGCCGCAGTCGGGGCACTTGCCCATCCACTTGGGGTGAACGCTGCCGCAGTGATTGCAGAGGAATTGGACGCGCGTTTTGGCCATCGCCGCGATTCTACGCGTGCGCGTCGGGCGGGGCGAGACAGGTCCCGCCCCTACACAGCGAATCGTCCATCGCTAGAATCCCGCGGATGATTTACCGGGTGGATGTGAGGACGAATGGAACGGCGCGCGGAGGGGAGGCCGCGGTGGATCCGGTGGGGGAGGGGTTGCGGCATCAGATCCAGGAATTCGCGAGCGAGCCGGGGGCGATTTCGACGGCGCGGATTTTTCTCATTGATACGGACACGGCCGCGGAGAAAGTCGGCAAGGCTGCGCGGGAGTTGCTGGCCGATCCGATTGTGGAATCGGCGGAATTGCGCGACGCCACTGCGCGGTCGGATCGGTCGCTGATCGAAATTCACCTGAAGCCGGGCGTGATGGATCCGGTGGCGGGGTCTACGGAAATGGCGCTGCGCGACATGGGGGTGGACGTGCGCGAGGTGCGTACGGGACGCTCGTATCAGTTCGAGAAGAAGCTGGCGAAAGAGGACCTTCAACAGATTGCTTCGCGCATACTCGCGAACGGGGTAATCGAGTCGATTCATTTTGAGCCGTACATGCCGAAGGAGTTCCAGCGAGGGCGGCCGTACGCGTTCAAGCTCGTTCACGTAAAGCTGCGGGAGCTAAGCGATGAGCAGCTCACAAAGCTCAGCCGCGAGGCGCATTTGTTTTTGTCGCTGACGGAGATGAAGGCGATCCAGGCCTATTACCGCGAAGAGGGACGTGACCCGACGGACATCGAGCTGGAGACGCTGGCGCAGACGTGGTCGGAGCACTGCGTACACAAGACGCTCAAGAGCGGGGTTGAGCTGGAAGTGAAGGATGAGTCGGGAAAGACGATCCGCAAGCAGCGTTACGGCAATTTGATCAAGGAGACGATTTTCAATAGCACGATGGAGCTGATGCAGCGCGGAGGGCGGAAGGAGTTTTGTCTTTCGGTCTTCAAGGATAACGCGGGCGTTGTCGCGTTCGACGAGACCGACGCGGTCTGCTTCAAGGTGGAGACGCACAATCATCCCAGTGCGATCGAGCCGTACGGTGGGGCGGCGACGGGCGCGGGTGGGTGTATCCGTGACGTGCTGGGGACTGGACTGTCGGCCAAGCCCGTTGCCAACACCGACGTGTTTTGCGTCGCGACGCCGGGGACTCGCACGACTCCGAAAGGCGTGCTCCATCCCAAGCGAGTTCTCACCCAGGTCGTCGCGGGCGTGCGCGATTACGGCAATCGCATGGGAATCCCGACCGTCAACGGCGCGGTTTACTTTGACGATCGCTACCTGGCCAATCCGCTGGTTTTCTGCGGATGCGTGGGGCTGATCCCGCGATCGAAGATCAGCAAGGAGTCGCGGCCGGGCGACGCGATCGTGCTCATGGGCGGCCGAACTGGGCGCGACGGCATTCACGGTGCAACGTTCTCCAGCGCGGAGTTGACCGATACGCATGCGGATGAGTTTTCCCACGCCGTGCAGATCGGCAATGCGATCACGCAGAAGAAGATGGCCGACGTGATTTTGCAGGCGCGCGACCGTGATTTGTTTACTGCGATCACCGATTGTGGGGCGGGGGGATTGTCGTCGGCGGTCGGTGAGATGGGGGAGAAGATCGGGGCGGAAGTTTATCTCGATCGCGTGCCGCTCAAGTACGATGGTCTGAAGTACGACGAAATCTGGATTTCTGAAGCGCAGGAGCGCATGGTCTTGTCGGTGCCGAGCGAGAAGCTTGATGAGCTGCTCGCCCTGGCGAAAAGCGAAGATGTTGAAGCCACCGCCATTGGCACATTCGGCACCGAATCACAGCAGCTCGTGCTGCATTACCAGAACAATCTGGTCGGTCGTCTGTCGATGGAATTCCTCCACGGCGGCATCCCCATCCCTACACGCACGGCGACGATCACCCAAGGTGGGTCGGGCGGCCCGCCCGTGTCTTCGTCAATCGGACATCAGAAATCAAGAATCAAGAATCCCGCCGACTTGAAAGATCGCCTCCTCGCCGCCCTGTCTCATCCCAACATCGCCAGCAAACACTGGATCATCCGCCAGTACGATCACGAGGTACAGGGCGGCTCTGTCGTCAAGCCGCTCACTGGTCCCCTTCAGCAGGGCCCGTCCGATGCCGCGGTGATTCGTCCAAAGCTCAACAGCTTTCGCGGCGTTACTCTCGCCTGTGGCATGGCTCCGCACATCGCCGATCCGTACGCGATGGCGATCGCGTCGATTGATGAAGCGGTTCGCAACTCCGTCGCGGTCGGAGCGGATCCGGACAAGATCGCGATCCTGGATAACTTCTGCTGGCCGAGCGTCAGCAGCGACGCGGACATGGGTTCGCTGGTCGCGGCGTGCGAAGCGTGCCGCGATGCGGCGCTGGCTTACGGCATTCCCTTCATCTCCGGAAAGGACAGCCTGAACAATCAGTTCACCAACCAGGAGACCGGCGAGGTTCTCAAGATTCCTAATACGCTGCTCATCAGTGCGATCTCGGTTCTCGATGACGTACGGCGATGCATCACAATGGACCTCAAGCGCCTTCGAACGCGCGTGGCGATGGTCGAGGCAAAGAATCCTCAAGATCTCAAGATCCTCGCCCAAACGCATCGCCTGATGCACAAGGCCATCGCCGGCGGCTCGATCTTCTCCTGCCACGACATCAGCGACGGCGGCTTGGCCGTGGCGGCGGCGGAGATGTGCATAGCATCCGGCATCGGACTGATCGTCGGCGCCGATCAATTCATGACCGACGACGCATTCGTTGAAATCCCGGGGCGATACCTGATCGAATTTGCGCCGACGGAAATCGATACTCTACGATCGCATTTCGCTCCCGCCGCGACACTCACCGAAATCGGGCTCACCCAGCATCTCCGCAAGCTGACGGTGACGAACACCAAAGAGCGTGTCCTGGAAGTGTCCCTCGAAGATCTCACCAGCGCGTGGCTGGGCACGCTCGATTGGTAAGCACACTTGCGTTTGATCCCGTATCATCGTTGATTCACTGCAATGCCCGTGGCAACTTCCATCGTCGCGCATCGCCGTTCGCGCCCGGTCCTTCTGTTGATCCCCTTGGTCGTAGGGCTGTGCATCTGGGCCTATTCCGCGATCAGGCATGATTTTTCGCCCAAGCGTTTCGGCGTCGTGGTGCCCGGTTCGCTCTATCGCTCCGGCCAGCTTTCGCCGCGGATGATCAAGCCCACGCTCGAGCGCTACAGTATCAAAGTGATCGTCGACTTTCAGGGACCGAAGGATCAGAGTTCGGCGATTGAAGCCGAGCTCGTTGCTTGCAAAGAGCTTGGTGTCGAACATCATTTCTATCCGCTGAGCGGCGACGGGACGGGGCCGATCGAGCGTTACGCCGACGCGCTGACGACGATCGTTGAGACGCAGCGCGCGAGCAAACCCGTGTTGATCCATTGCTCCGCCGGCACCCAGCGCACCGGGGCGGCCGTCGCGTTTTACCGCATGCTCGTCGAGCGTAAACCCGCCAGCGAAGCGTATGAAGAGCTTTCCCGTTACGACTGGGATCCAAAGAAGGACACCATTCTCATCGTGTACATCAATGATCACATCGCCGAGCTGGCGCAGATGCTGCAATCCCGCGGCGTGATCGAACAAGTCCCCACGCCGCTGCCGCGCATCGGGCCATGACATGTCCTCCGCACTCTCACCATCGACGGCGCAGACGAAGGACGATCAGTCGTCCGCAGTCTCAATCGCAGAGCCGCCGCGCATCAGCGACATCGCCGGCGTCTTTGTCTTCGTCCTGCTCACATTTTCCTTCTCGCTCGGGTCGGCGCCGCTTTCGGGAACTGAAGGCCACCGTGCGATCACCGCACACCAGATGGTGCAATCCGGCCGATACCTGGTGCCCACGCTGTACGGATACACCTACCTGAAAAAGCCGCCGCTGCATTACTGGATTCTCGCGGGATTTGAAAAAGTGTTTGGTGCGAGTGAATGGGTATGGCGATTACCGAGCGTCATCGGAGCAGCGGCGCTGGCCTCCTTCATCTATTTGATGAGCGCGCGATGGTTTGGTCGAATCGGCGGCCTGGCGTCAGCCCTTTCGTTTGTGTGTCTTGTTTCGCTCTGGTCGCAGACGCGCAGCGCGGACATCGATTCGCTCAACACATTCTTCACCGTCGGTGCGGGGCTGTGCATCGTTGAACTGGGGTTAAGTCGCGCCCGCACGTGGATTGCAATTGTCGGCGGCATCGCCCTGGGCGCGGCTCTTCTGCTCAAAGGTCCTGCATGCCTTCCGGTTGTGGTCGGGGCCATCGTTGGACCGATTATCGCCAATCGCTCGTGGCGAATCGTTCGCCGGCCGACGTTCTACGCGCTGCTCGTCATCGGTGCAGCTCTTTTCACGCTCTGGTACCTGGGGGCGCGCTCCGCAATCCAATCCAACAACATTGCCATCGACACCGGCGGCATCGAGGAAGCCAAACGCCGCATGCTCCTGGATTTCAGCGATGTCGCGCAGATTGGAAAAGCGCTTGTACTGCCTCCCTTGCTCCTGATCTACGGTTTGCCATCCGTCCTCGCGCTGGTCATCCTGCCGCTTCGTCGGCAGATCGATCCTAATCATCGTGCCATCGTCGTCTCGCTCACGGCCACCTTTTGTGCAGCTCTCGCGATCGGCTTCTTCGCGGGCATGACTAACGCGCGCTATGCATATCCCGCTGTGCCGATGATCTGTCCGCTCGCGGGTGCATTGGTGGTCGCCTGGAGAGACAAGCGTCTGGCCGACACGACGCGTCAGGCGCTGCTGGGCGCGCTTGGGATTGTGGTGGTCGTACTTGCGGCAGCGACGATCGTCCTGGCCTCGCTGTGTTATGCGACGTTTCGAGATGTGAATGTCGCGTGCATCCTGTGCAGCGTGCTGGCTGTTCCGACGGGCATCTGGGCATTGATGCAATCGTGGCGCGGCCGAGCCGCTCCGGTCAGCGTCGGGCTCATCGTCGTGCTGGCCTTTGGCATATGCTCCTTCGCCGAATACAAGAACCTGGAGCGATCGAACCGCTCCGCGTACGCGGCCGCCCAGGTCCTCAAGCAGGCCGTGGGCGAAGGGACGACCGTCACCACCTGGTACACACTTTGGGCCCAGCCCGAGCTGTTCTACTACGCCAACGTCAACGTCGTGCCGAAAAACATGGACGATTCCGCGCGGTTCGGGACAACCACCGGTTGGGTCGTCTTCTACGACGTCGAGTGGAATGGCTGGCCCTCAAAAGCCCCGGAGCGATTCTCCAAACCGATCGTTCTCAATATTGATCCGCGCACTCGCAGAATCGGCGGCCATCCGGCGGTGCTTGTTAAGGTTCTTACGCCGTAATGCGGGCCTGTAGTCGCTGCCCCTTTACGCTGTCCACAGCCGGAAAAGGCTGGGAACGAACGCCACGACCGAGCGAACATCGTTTATCGCTCGTGAAGCTCCTTCACGGTCGTTTCGGATGAGGCTCCCGATACTCTGGAGCAGCAGGTAGATCACGCGCACAGGCAGATCGGCGGTGACCATCAGCTTGTAAACGAGTGTTGCAATCCCCGATGGATCATGCTTCCGGAAATAACGTGCGTACCCGATTTCATATCCCCGATACACAAACGGCGAATTCGCCCGCGAGCTGATCCGGCCAAGATGCGTGATCGTCGCATCGGCGAGATAGTAAACCGCGCCCAATTCTGAAAGGCGCGCGCACAGGTCGACATCTTCCATTCCGAATGGATACCCCTCATCAAATTCTCCGATGCGCTCAAACTGATCGCGACGGACGAGCAGAGCGGCGGCGGCGAGTTGGGGAATCGGCCCGCTGCGATTTGGGTCAAAGTCCGGCCGCCGGTAGCGATTGAACGCACGTCGAAAAATTCCCGTCCATCGAAGCAGCAGAATCCGGTGCATCAGGGCGGCTCGTGTCGGCAGGTTCCGGCCGGTGACCTGCGGCTGATTGTTGCGCCCGATCAATCGCGGACCGACGGCCGCCACCTGCGGATGGGAATCGAGGAATTCCACGAGCTTTCGCAGCGAGCCTTCGTGGACGAGCGTGTCGTTGTTGAGGATCAGCAGCAGGCGGCCATGCGCGCGTTGGGCGCCCTGATTGTTGGCGGCCGCGAATCCGCGGTTCGTCTCGTTCTGGATCAGGACAATGTTCGGAAACTCCGCCGTAATCATCTGGCCGGAGCCGTCGGTCGAGGCGTTGTCCACGACAATCGTTTCGATCGCGATGCCTTCGCTGCCAAATCGCTGGATCGATCGCAACAGGTCGCGCAGCATCTCCCGGCCGTTCCAGTTGACGATGCAGATTGACAGGTCGAGGGTTCGATTCACGCGAGTCAAGATTGATTGAGCGATGTCATTCTGAGCGGTACTCCGCGAAGAATCTAGCCGGTGCGCTACACAAGCCAGATCCTTCGACGAGTACGTCTCAGGATGACAGTGCACGCTTACTCGCTTCAATGACGGCGGTGGTGCGGCTAGACTCGGTATCACTTTCGTGAAACGCGTTCTCGTCATCGCCAACAATCTCCAGCAAGCCTCCTATCGCCTGCGAATTGCGGCGCTGGTGCCGCTGATGCGTGAGCGTGGATTTGAATGGGATGTGCAAGTGCGCCCGCAGTCGGTGCTGGCGAGGCGGCGGCTAATGAACAGCGCCGGCGGCTACGATTCGGTGATTCTGCAGCGAAAGCTCCTGGGCGGACTCGATGCGCGAGTCCTTCGCAAACGGGCGCGACGCATTTTCTATGATATCGATGACGCGGTTATGGTGGACGAGCATCCGCGGGGCGTGATTTCTAAATTGCGGAATGGCCTTCGATATCGCGCGACCTACACGATCATCGATCACGTCGTGGCCGGGAACCAGGAGCTGGCGGCGATGTTTCGCCAGGGGAGCAAGACGGTTACGGTGATTCCAACGGTCGTCGATCCGCATCATTATCAGGTGAAGCAGCACAGCCAGACGGATGCGCCAACCCTGGTCTGGATCGGTTCACATTCTACTGTGCCATACGTGCAGCAGTTTATGCCTGACTTGGAACGGGCGGCCGAGCGTGTGAAGGGTTTACGCCTGATCGTCATCGCGGATGCTGCGCCGCAAAGCAGTAAGCTCCCTGTTGAACTGGTCCCATGGTCGGTTGAAACCGAAGCTGCCTCTCTCTTGCGAGGCGATATCGGAATCGCGCCCACGCCCGATACCATTTGGACTCGCGGAAAGTCCGGATTCAAGATTGTGCAGTACATGGCCGCAGGACTGCCGATCATTGCATCGTCCGTGGGCGCCAATGCCGATCTCGTGACGAAGGGAGTTACGGGATTGCTTCCCGGCGATGGCGCCGGCTGGGCCGAGGCGATCTGCAAGCTTGCCCAGGATCCCGCGCTTCGGGAATCAATGGGTTGCGCGGGGCGGGTGCTGGTCGAGCGCCAGCTCAACCTGACGCGCGCGGCCGATGACTGGGCGACGATCCTTTCCTGATCACGCTCTCGGGCGCCAACCGGCGTTGATTAAGGCGTCGGCGATCGTCCGCACTGTTCCAGCTTCAATTGATTCGTCGGCCAGGTGCAGCGAAAGGTCCTTCATCGCCTGCTCCAGCAGCGCGTCCTTGGATTTTGGCGCTCTCCCCAGCAGATTCAGAACTGCAGCGCGCACCTCTTCGAGCTTCAACTTCAAGTTCGCCAGAGCGCGGGCGGCTGTGCCTTCAGGCTCGTGGAGCAACCCGAGGAGCAGATGCTCCGTCCCCACATAATTGTGCGACAGCGCCTCGGCCTCCTCGATCGCCAGTTTCAATACGCGGTTCAATCGCTCCGTCGGCGGCAACTGCGTCGGCGGCGGGCCCTTGCTGGGACCGTGTGTGATTCGAAGCACTTCCTGCCGGACGGTGCTGAGGTCGATGTTGAATTCCCGCAGGACGACGGCGGCGAGCCCGCTGCCTTCCTTCACCATTCCAAGCAGTAGATGCTCGGTCCCCACGTGATCGTGGCCGAGGCGCTGGGCCTCCTGGTTCGCAAAAGTCATCGCCCGCTTCGCGCGGTCGGTCATTCGCTCATGCATGCTGCGTAAATCCCTTCCAGTTTTTGCACGTGCGTGTCAAACGAGAGTACCGGACGTAATTCGAGACACGCATCCGACGCCGACTTTCGTGTCGAAGCATCGCAAAGCCGGTCCATCGCATGAGCCAGATCAGCTGCATCGCCGGGATCGTCCATCACGTGGCCGTGTATTGCCGGCGTCATAATCTCGCACGCCCCGTTGAGTCGCGTGCTGATCACCGGCACGCCCATCGCCAGCGATTCCAGCACGACCAGGCTGCACGGATCGTGCCGCGTCGGCAGGACGAACATGTCGGCCGCGCGGTAAAACGCGTACGGATCAGTGGTCGAACCCGCAAAGATCACGCGCCTGTTCACGCCTTCCTTGCTCGCCATGGCGGCGTATTTCCCTGGCGGCTGCTTTCCCACGACCACCAGCGTCAGGCGCTTTTCTTTAGCAATCGCCAAGGCCTCAATTGCCGTTGCCAGGCCTTTGCGCTCGTAGTCCTGAGCGATCATCAGCGCGAGCGGCGCATCGGCGGCAATCGAAAACTTCCGCCGAATTTCCGGGCCCGCACTGGGCCGCGATTTCGGATCAAACTTCGCCAAATCCACCGCATTGAAAAGCGTAAGCAGCTTTTCGTCCCCGAGGGCTGGGTAATGCTCCCGGACCGTTCCTTTGATGTATTCCGACAAACAGAGCACCCCTGGCGAGGCCTTGCCAATCAGCAGCCCTCGCTCGACTTGCGCAAGTCGCTGCCGCTTGGCGTTCAAGCTGTTGGCGACGCGCGACAGGGCCTGCATGGGCCTGCCCGCGTGCTTCAAATGCCCGCTCGCCACCGCCTCCGCCGCCAGCCCGGCGTGCGGGTGGTACAGATCGCAGGTTCTCACCGGCAGCATCGCGTGCACGACGTCGTAGCTCTCTTCACGTAAGTGCGCGTCGAGCGAATCCAGGAATCGGTTGTATTGCCCCAGCTTCGTCGCCCCGCGAGCGTTCAGCGACGCTCCTGCGATCCCCTGGCCAAAATTGCTTGCCACGAGCACCGCTCGATGCCCGCGCTTCTCCAGCGCGTTTGCCAGATCGATTGTGTAGCGCTCAGCCCCGCCGCGTGCAGGATCAGCGTGCAAAATGACCAGTGCGATTTTCATCGTGCGGCGGTGAAGTTACGACCCAGCCTGCGCAAAAGAAAGCGGATCGAACCTTGTGAGTTCGATCCGCAGATCGTTCGTTGATGTTATGAAACAGAGCTTAGGCCGAACGTCGCCGCCGGGCCATCTTGCGCACTGCGCCAAGTCCGCCGAGCAGCGCCATGCCCGCCCACGCGCTGGCCGGCAGCGGAGCCGCGGCCGTGATTGCGCCGTCGGGGATCTGGGCCGTTGCGTACAGGTTGACATCCGAGTCGGAGTCAAAGCCATTGGTGCTGGGCTTGTAGCGGAACTGGAGGAAGCTGCCCGCGAGGGGCTGCTGGCCGTTCCACACACTCACGTCCAGGCCGCCAAAGTTCGAATCGGTGAACGTGCCACCTGCGGTCGCGCCCGAGAGATAAAACCCGAGCGAAGCCAGCGCCGCGTTCGGCGGGCTATTGATCGTGCCCGAACCGGGGACGACGTTGGTGCTGTACGTATCCACCGAGCTGTCCGGATTGGACACCATCACGCTCAGCGTGCCGCCGGTGATGTTGCCGTTGGTGAGGCTGATCCGGCCGGTGAAGCCGACAATCGCGCCGGCGACAGCTTTGCCGCTGTCGATCTTCATCCCAAGCGACGAGTCGGCGTCTTTGCCGAATACCAGCAAGCCGCTGAAGGACGAATTGAAGCCGACATTCATCGTGTCGGCCGCATTTCGCGCCTGAATCGTGATCGAATTGACGTCGAGTTCGACGTTGGAGTCGACGGTGCCGGCTTTTGCTGACGTCGATAACGCCAACATGCCAGCGGCCGCGGCCACCAACAGACCCGTTACGGTTTTCCCACTTGAGAACATGACCCACTCCCTCGGTTAAGCTACTAACACAAGGGTCTTATAAACCATGGCCATTTGGCCCGCAAGCTGGAAATTGAGTTTTTCCGCGAAACGCCGCGAATTGCGGGAGGTCATGGCCAGATAAGGAGATAGGGAAATTGGGAGGGTGGAATCGAGTTGAATCGATGTGCGGTTGATAGGAGTGTACAAAATTGCGCGTGAAGATGGGGAAGATTTAACGGCAAAACGGTGTGCTTCTAGATGGCCGATTTGAGCACGTCCAAGGTTTGCCGGGAGCACTGATCCCATGAGAACAACTGGGAACGCGCCAGGCCCTTCTGGCGAAGCTCGGAGCGAAGATGATGGTCGGTTGTGACCTGCACCATCGCATCGGCCAAGCCTTGAACATCGGTTGCGGGGCAGCATACGGCGGCGTCGGAGACGACTTCCTGAAGGGCCCCGGCATCCGAACTGACGGCAGGCACACCGGCGGCCATTGCTTCGAGCAGCGGCAGACCGAAGCCTTCGTAAAGCGAGGGATAGACAAATGCGTGCGCGGCGGAGTAGAGCAGCGGCAGCTCGTCGGGCGGGACGAAGCCGAGAAATTGAACGCAGAGTTCAAGGTTCAGTTCGCGGACGAGCGCAAAGAGTTCATCGTAGAACCAACCTTTGCCGCCGCCGATCAGGAGGGGCATGGCGAGGCGGTCTTTTACGGAGGCATAGGCGCGGAGGAGGGTCGCGAGGTTTTTGCGCGGTTCCAAGGTTCCGATGGTGAGCAGAAATCTGGGCGGCAGATTCTTGCGCTTGCGATACGCTTCGATGGTTTGAGCATCCTGGGGAACGATTCGAGAATCGCGGCCATTTGGAATCGCGGTGATTCGATTCGGATCGACACCAAGCAATTCAATGACTTCATTGCGCGTGAATTGCGAAACCGCGATGATGTGAGCGGCGCGCCTGGCCGAGCGTTTTGTCATCGAGGAGAGATATTTTCGTTTGGCGGGGCGATGCGTATCGAACCGTAGGAATGCGACGTCGTGAATGGTGACGACTGTGGAGCAGGGGGCGAGGAGCGGAACGATGTTGACCGGGCAAAAGAGCACGTCGGGACGATTGGCGGTGAGAAGACCCGGCGCGGCAAGTTGTTCCCACAGGATGCGCGCGGCAGGGGAATTGGTAGGGAAGATGCTTTGCCGCCATTGGACGTTGTCACCGGGCGGTGAATCGAAAATGCGAGCGGAAGTGACGCCGGGAGCGGCGAAGATGGTCCAGCGGATGCCGGGGTCAAGCGGGATCATGTGACGCAGCAACTGCTCGACGTAGGTGCTGACGCCTGCCTGGCGGTAGCCGGGTTCGGGGGAGAGAAGATGAGCGTTGACGGCGATATGCATCGCTAGCGGACGACGTTGCGATAGATATCGGCCATCTGCTCGGCGACGCGTTGCCAGGTGTATTTTTGCTCGACCTGTGCGCGGCCAGCCAATCCCATCGACCTGCATTTTTCCGGCGAAGAGGCAAGTAGGTTGATGGCGTTTGCCAAAGCCTTCGGGTCTTTCTCGGGGAAGACCAAGCCGCCGTTTTCGATGACTTCGGGGATCGCGCCGGAATTGGAGCCGATGACGGGGGTGCCGCAGGCGTGGGCTTCGATGATGACTCGGCCGAACTGCTCTTTCCATCGCGGCGTGGTGCGCGAGGGGAGGAGGAGAACGTCGATGGCGTTCATGAGCGGTGGAAGCTCGGAGAGGGGGCGGCCGGGAAGGAATCGCACGCGCGAGGTGAGCCCAAGTGCCTGGGCGCGCTGCTCGAGCGCGGGTTTGAAGTCGCCGTCGCCGACGAAGAGCAGATTCACCTGCCGCTGGCAGAGGGGCAGGGCGTCGATCGCATCCATCAGGCCCTTTTCCTCGACGAGGCGGCCAACATAGCCGGCGACGAAATCCTGCGCGCCGATCGCAGCACGGCACGTGTTGCGGTCCATCGGGCAAAACAGCTCGGCGTCAACGGCGTTGGGGACGACCTGTGACGGACCGGTAAAACCCTTTCGGCGGATAATCTCGATCGACTCGGCGTTGCGACCGACAGCGAAGTCGGCCTGGCGAAGCGAATAGCTGCGGAAGTTCTCGAAGGGGAAGGGGAGGTGCTTGTCGATGTTCTGCTCCGTTTCGCTGATGAGCTTTGCGCTGGGCAAGAGACGATTGCGCAGGCGAACGGTGTGGGCGCTGACGAGGCTCCAGGGTTCTTCCCAAAGATCGATGACGTCGGGCTTGAAGTCGGTGAGGATGCGGGCGAGATCGGGATAGTAGTGGAGATAGAACTGCGCGGGGCCGACCCACGGGAATCGTACTTTGCCGATACTCGCTTGGAAGGTTGGGTTTGCGATGACAGAGGCGCCGCGCCACTTGCCGTAGTGTCGCCAGCGGTCGGGGAGGAGGACGCGCAGCTCGATGTCTTTCATTGCACCGAGAAGCTGCGCCTTGGGCTGGCCTTCGAGGGGCGACTGACACGTGTGGGAGATCAGCAGCACGCGCAGCGGGCGCGCGGACACGGTTTGAGTGCGGGCGACGTCTGGCGATTCAACCTGAGAAAGGGCGGGTGCTTGCATGGTGGAATCGCGCCGGCTTCAACGCTCTCTCGTGTAATCCTCGGCCATCTCGTGTGCAACCAACCCGCTGTATCGGGCGGTTCGGGCCAGCTGGTAGCCGATGTGGATGTGCTGCTTACCGTCGGGATGCTTGAGAATTGAATGCTCCAATTGCCCCATAAAGAGCCAGGTAGGTCCAAACGTCGGGCAAAGTGTCAGCGATCGCTGGAGATCATCGACGGCGTCCTGAGTCGCGGCCACAGCTTCCGGCGAGATTATCAATTTATCCGTGTGCGGATCGCGCGTGTGGCACGCGGCGTTCCAACGGTACTCCGTCAGCCAGTGCCGATAAAGAATGTTGTTGGGGCAGATGGCAACCGCTTTCTCGGCCATGCCGATTAGCTTGGCGCTCTCCTCGTCGGGCACCTGCCAGGCGCGGTCGCGAATTCGCTCTTCAAGCGGCCAGGCGACGCTCCACAAACGGTCTGCCCGCCAGTTGGCAGCAGCGTGCGACAAGGCCCAGCCCCATACGCCGGCAACGAGCAGGCAGGCGGGAACCCGCGCCCAGCGCAGGCTCGGAACCCGCCGCATCACCGGTTCGCTTGACGTGCCCGTCCGTGCGAGATTGAGCAGCAGCGCCGAAAAAATGGAGCTGAGGCAGAGATTCGCCAGCAAGTGCTGGCCGAAGTCGCTGAGACTGTGGATCATCACCGCCAGCAATCCAAAGCCCAGCCCAAATACGGCGCCACTGATCGACGAATCCAATCGCCTTATGGTGCGAACGCCCGCGACAACGAGCAGCGCGACGAAGCTCAGCACGAGAAACAGGCCGGGCAGTCCCATCTCTTCGATAACCTGAAGGTATTCATTCTCGGCATGCGTGGACCGTCCGCCGATGAGGGTCTGCTGGAACCCGGGAAAGACGTACTCGTGATTACCCAGACCCACGCCGAAAACAGGGAACGTTTTGCACACCCCCACGATCTCTCGGAAGATCTGTACACGACGGCTCGCGTCGTATTGCATCGACGAAACCCGATCGACCACCAAATCCATGCGATAAAACACCAAAGCGCTCAAACACAGCGTCGCCACAAGTGCGGCCCACGCCGCCTTTCTGGCACGCTGCCGCATCGCCGCCAGCATCCAAAACAGCATGCCTGCGAACAGCATCGAAAAGACGCCTGCACGCGTGCGCGAGCAGATGATGCTTGCGATGCCGGCCACAATCATGCCCGAGAGCAGAAGGACCGGTGTCCACTGGCTCTGCCCTCGAGGCGCTCCGTACTCGCGGAGGCGCACCAGCAGGAGTGCGATTGCGGCGCCCATCGAGAGGTTCATGAACTGCGCGAAATGGGTATGCGAAACGAACGTTCCCGAAATGGCGGGATGTGGAAGCTGGACCAGCCAGTAGATGCTGTCTGTCTGGGTAGCATCCTGCACGAGGGCCAGCACCGCCACGGCGCCGCCGATGCAAACGATCGTTGTTAACAGTCTCTTGATCTGTTCTGGAGTGCGATAGACGTTGAGAACGACAAAAAAGACAGTCGTCGCGATCAGGATCAGCCGCAGATCGTGCCGCGTGGCGTGCAGGTAAAAGGCGAGCGTCATTGGCTCGTCCAAAGTTCCGACGGCGGGAAGTTGCTGGAGCAACCGCAACTTCAGCCGGTAGGTATTGGGCGAGATGGTGTTAATCAAGTCCGACGGGAACCACACCATTTGCAGCAATGCAAGCCCGATGAATGCTGCGATGGGGATGAAGGCGATGGATCGGCGGAGGGTGAATTCCGGATGAAGAAGGTATTTTAATGCAAGACAAAGGGCTATTGCGCCGACCAAGGCCAGCGTTACCAGTTCACTCCATGGCTCGACCGCACCGTAGGCGGCGGGCATGAAGATCAACAGGGGGATAAAGAGAATCTCTATGGCCGAATCGAAGCGGCTTGGGCGTGTCACAATGCTTGCAGGTGGGCGAGCAGTAGCGGGCGGGTTGATGCGAGATCCGGAAAGGTGCGGTACAAAGGCACCCACCGTCGTTAGTGCGGCGCCATTGGGGTAAAGAGCGTCTCGACGGGCCCCCCACCGTACGACACAATCGACACGCTGGCCGTGACCGTGGCCTGGGCCGCGTCAGCTCGAGCGGGCGTGGACGCTGAGCGCGATGTGCTGGTGAGTCGAATGTCGGACGAATTGGACGCCAGGACCGCTACCGAGAAAGCGACGGCGGCCATGCCGGCGACGGCGAGACAAGCAATCGAACGCCGCACATTTTTCGAGCCAAAATCGTGTTTCATTCCTTCACCCTTCTTGTGATCGGACTAAAGACGGCAACCGCCGCCGAGAGTCCGCACGTGGGATCATACGACGGTAAGGGAATCGCGTCAAAGGAAACTCAGCAGAATTTGCAGGTTTCGTGGAAGATGGCCGTGCGGGGCTTGGAATCAAGGTCCTATAACGTCGTTTCGTGCTTTGCGACCCTAACAAAATTCTTACTGGGTTCATTGCCAGGCTCCAGGGCCTTGCGGTAGATGGCCAAGGTTTGCCGGGCCATTCGGTCGGCGGTGAAAAGGGCGTTGAAGCGGGTCAGGGCCGATTCGCCGAACGAGCGGCGCAAGTCGGGGGATCTAAGAAGCTGTTGCAGGGAGGCGGCGAGGGCTTCGGGCGATTGGGGCGGGACGAGCAGGCCGGAGCGATTGTCGTCGATGATCTCGAGCGGGCCGCCGGCGCGTGTGGCGATGACGGGGCGGGCAAGGGCCATGGCTTCGAGGATTGCAAGGCCGAAGGGCTCGGCGAGCGAGGGGAGGACAAAGACGTCGCAGGCGCGCGTGAGGGAGAGGACGTCATTGCGGAAGCCGAGGAGCTTGACGCGCGGGGAGAGGCTCAGGCGATCGATCTGAGATTGGAGGGATGCCTGCTCGTCGCCTTCGCCGGCGATGAAGCAATGGGCATTGGGGAGTTGCGACATCGCGGAGATCAGAGTGGGGAGATCCTTTTCTTTCTGGAGGCGTGCGGCGCAAAAGATGAAGGGTGAATCTTCATTCAAGCCGAGAGAGTGACGCACCTCATTGGTCGGCTTCAGAGATTCCAACGGCGGCATCGGAATGCCGTTGTGAACGACGGTGATCTGATCGGAGCCGGCGTCGCGGCGGCGGAGAGCCTCGTCGCGGACGGCGGCGGAGATGGCGATGGTGTGGGTGGTCTTGCTTTGGGCGAAGCGGTGAAGGATCGAGGCGACAATCGCGCGGATGCCGCGGCGGGCGGCGCGGGCGGGGGTTAGGAAATGCTGGGTGGCGATGAGTTTGCCGCGGCCGGCGCGCGAGATGGCGATGGCGGCGGCGATGTGGGTTCGGCCGTTGTGGGCGTGAATGATGTCGAGATTGCCGCTGCGAAGGAGGGCCGTGAGCGTGCGAGCGGCGGCGAAATCGACGTTGCCGCGCTTGGGGATGGACAGTGTTGGCAGACCTGCTGCGGTCGTGCGCTCGGCGAGCGGTGATGGAGCGGGACAGGCGATCGTGACCGATGCGCCAAGGTCGCGCAGGGCGCAGCCGAGGTCGAACATGTGGCGCTCGGTGCCGGCGAAAACGTCGGCGTCGGTGAAGAGGGCGACTTTCAGCATGGGCTCAGGGCGGGTCGATTGTCGGAGATGGAAGCGTAACGCATGAGGAGCGATTCGTAACGCTGGAGGATGGCGGGCCACTGGTAGGCGGCGACGGATGCCGGTGCGTGATTGGCGAGAGATTGGCGAATCGCCGGATCGCTGATGCGGCGGATCGCCTGTGCGAGTTCTTCGCCGCTGTTGGGATCCTGGACGATCAGGCCGTTGCGGTGCGGATCGATGGCATCTTGCGCGCCGGGGACGGCGGACGTGATCACGGGCAGGCCGCTGCCGAGGGCTTCGAGGATGGCGAGACAGAAGGCTTCGTACTGGGTGGGAAGGACGAACGCGTCGGCGGCGGCGTGGTAGTCGGCGACGTTGGTGGTCGATCCGCAGGCGATGACTTGTGAGGCGACACCGGCATCGCTGGCGCGGGCCATGACGGTTTCGGTCGGAGGCCGGCCGACGACGAGCAGGCGCAGGTTGGGATCGTTGATAATCTTCAGGGCGCTGAGGATCGTGCCGTAGCCTTTGCGATCGAGCTCGTTGGCGACGAAGAGCAGTGTCAGATGATGCGGCTCGAGGCCGAGCTTCCGGCGCATCGCTTCGCGCTGCTCGAGCCGGCGGGCGGGGGAGAACTCATCGGGGTTGAAGCCGTTGGGAAGAATCTCGATGTCGCCGAGGGGCACCTGAAAGATGCGATTCAGATCGGCGCGCACCTGCGAAGTGGTGACGGCGAGCTTGAGGTATTGGCGCTGGGCGAAGTGGCGGCGTTCCAGTTGCAACAGCATTGGATGCAGCGGATTGACGCGCTGCTTGAGACGCGCCAGCGACAGCGGAGCGCGACGGCGTCGGCTTTGTTCAAGCCACGCGGCGTGCACACTCTGGACCCAGTGCACTCCGCCGGTCGGGCAGACCGAGCCGTGGGTCGCCAGCACGTCGAATTTCTCGCGATCGATTGCCTCGGTGCAGGCTTTGAAGAATCGCGGCCCGTGAAGGAACGCGGGGCGGGAGGGGATTTCGATGGGGTGATAGACGATCGACGGGGCGGAGGGGTCGCGATCGAAATCGGCGGCGAAGACGTGTACGTCGTGCTCGCGGTTGGCGAGGAAACGAGCGCACTCGTAGACGATGCGCTCAACGCCGCCGCGACGGTGACAGCCGGGGAATGTAAGGGCGATTTTCACGGAGAAGGCAACGCCGGAGACCGCGGGGGTTTACATGCGATACTGGAGGGCGCGTGTGCGCCCGCGCGTCGCGGCTGATTTCTTTGGCGATTTCTCGCGACGCTTGGCCTTTGCCGTCCGCGGCGCGCGGGTGAGGTAGTAGACCATGGTGGCCATGCCCGCGGCGGCCCAGGCGGGCGTGATGGCGCCGCGGCTCCAGTAATGATCGACCAGACCGTGGAACATTCGCCCGATGACGAGCGCCGCCCCCAACACGACCAGAGGAAACAGCGGACTGTTCACCGGTACGCGCGAGTGTGTGACCCAGACCATGCGAAGGAAGACGACGTGGATCAGCAGGAACGCCGCCAGGCCGACGATTCCCGTTTCAGCCAGCGTGGTGAAGATGATGTTGGTCGCGTCGAACTCTTTGCGGAGGCCGACGCCCGAGCCGATGATTGGGCTTTGCCTGAACATGTATACGGCGTAGTCGTTGGACTCGTGGCGTTTCTGGATGTTCCACCGGGCGTCATCGAAGCCCATCGCGTACGCGCGCGATTCTTCGGGCATGGCAAACCAGCAGACGACGATCAATGGCACCAGCAGCATCGCGGCCTTGAACATGAATTTGTACTGACGGCGCAGCAGCGCGATAGTCAACAATCCGGACAGGGCCGCCATCCATCCGCCGCGCGAGACGGAGAAGACCAGACCCATGGTGAGGATGATGATCGATGCGATCAAAAGCCGGCGCGCAATGGCTGCGCGGGGGCCCGGTGGAGTTGCAAACCACAACTCGATTGCAATGACCAGCGCCGTTGCCAGTGAGCCGCCCCATCCGTTCTTATGCAGGCCGAAGATGTGGTAGCCGCTGAGCATGCCGAGGATCGACATGATGGTCCCGACGAGCACGCAGCCTTGAAGGGGAATGAGCAGCAGGTGCGGGCGGCCGACGAGCGATGAGAAGACGACGACGGTGGCGACCAGGTAAAGGAACATCTGGGCCAGCGAGACGATGGTGGTGGAGCGCATGTCGCGCAGCGACGCGAAAATGCAGATCGCGAAATAGAGGATCACGGGAATAAGGATGGGGCCGACGGTGAGCTTTCGGCGGGCGATCATCGACTGGGCGATGACGACGGGGATGGTTAAAGCAAGATTGAGCTCGGCCAGTGAGAAGCGCACGGGGCCGGTGCCGGAAAGGTCGTTCTGGAAGAACGCCGAAGCGAAAATCAGGAGCAGGGCGATTTCCTGACGGGTAAATGCGAGGGCAAGAAACGTGATGCAGTACAGAACGCCGGCGAGGGGTCCGGAGAGCTGGTAGGCGACGAAGAAGATGGCGCCGGCGACCACAGCGAAGAAAAGGAAGCCGCCCCATGGAAACGGACGTACCGCAGCGGCGGGCCCTCGACGTGGGGTGGCCGCACCCAGATTCGGAAAGGGGGACTGCTGCGGGACCTGCTCAGCAGCGGCACCGGAGTCCTGGGGGTCCTGCGAAGGTGTTTCTGCGGGGATGGCGGTCATGCAGCAAAGTTTCCGGGTGAGGAACGCATCCGGGGCGGCCAATGGGTCAATTGCCGGCCAATAAGCCAGGCATGCAATCGAATCTTCGACACGGCACGGGTACGTGCTTTATCACCACGGGCGATAAATGCGGCCGCGGCCGCTGTCCATAAGATCGCCCGAAGCGAACACCCAACAAGCATTGCCAGTCTTAACGAAATCAGGCCGGTAATTCCATGGTGTTTGAGCTGATAAGCATCGAGGCTTTGGAAAAAGTGCCGGTTTATGCGGGCGGGATCGGTAGCGCCACTGCCGCCGCCCTTGTGAACGACCTCAGCCATTGGGGTGAAGGCGATTTTCCAGCCGGCATCGCGGAAGCGCTTTTGCCAGTCGCTTTCCTCGGCATACATGAAGAATTGCTCGTCGAAGCCGCCGACCTGCTCATAGGCGCTGCGGCGGACGAGCATGCAGGCGCCGGTGATCCATTCGATGGTTTTGTCGGTGTTGCTGGTACCGCGGTCGAGCCAGAGGTTTTCGCGCCAGCAGTGGGAGGGGGAAGGGAAGGGGTAGCAGGATCGCTGGACGGACCCGTCTTCGTTGAGGAGTTTAGGGCCGACGACGGCGTGATCGGGGTGGGTGCGAAGGCGGTCCAGCAAGGCGGAAATCGCGCCGGGTTTGGGGAAGGCGTCGGAGTTTAGAAGCAGGAGGAACTGGCCGGTTGCCTGGCGCATGGCCTGGTTGTTGGCGGCGCCGAAACCTTTGTTGTGTTTGTTCTCGATGACGTGAACGTCGGGGAAGGCGGCGCGGATGGCGGCGGGGCTGTCGTCGGTGGAAGCGTTATCGACGACGAAGATCTCGGCGGGCGTATCGCGCAGGTCGGCCTTGAGCGCGGTCAGACATTGGAGAGTCATCTCGCGCGTGTTGTAGCTGACGATGATGGCGGAGATTTCAGGAGACATTGGCGGGCTGCGGCGGCGGCGAAGTGGAGCAACCGGCGGCAGCGGTTCGGCGATGTTCGATGGCGCTGCGCATCACGGCTTCAATCGCATCAACGCGCGAGGACCAGGAATGTTTCTGCGCTTCGCGGCGGCGGGCATGGGCTTTGGCGGGCTCTTCGCTTAGGGACTGCTGCATGGCGGCGGCGAACTCGGCAGCGCCATTGGCGAGATAGACAAACTGAGGGAAATCGCGAAACCCTGCAATGTTGGTCGAGACGATCGGCTTGCCGACGGCGAGGTATTCCCAGAGCTTGATCGGATTGAGGCTCTCGGTGAACGGTGTCTGAAGGTGAGGGGTAATGCAGACGTCGAAGACGGCCATGAAATTGGGGATGTCGCGATAAGGGACTGAGCCGGCGAAGAAGACGTTCTTGTGCCTGGCGAAGCGCTGCTGCTGCTCGGGGGAAAGAAGATTCGGGCCGACGAGGACGATCGTGCCGCGGGTGAGCGTCGTCGCGAGCTGGTCAAGCAGATCGAGATCGACGCGGTCGGGGTGAATGGTGCCGGTGTAACCGAAGATGGGCTTGGGCCAGATCGCGGCCTGGAGGGGGAAAGTCGCGGTTCGGTCGAAGGCGGGGCGGTAGTGATCGGCATCGACGCCGTTGGGGATCAGGTGGAGGCGAGAGGCAATTTCGGATTGCGGATTGGGGATTTGGGATTTGAGGAATTCCGCCTTGAGGTCGTAAAGGCGCTGGGAGCAGACGATGGTGCGGTCGGCGCGGGCGCAAAGATCGGCGTCCTGCGCCAGGACGGCGGTGGTCGCTTCGGGGGACTGGGTCAGCGTGGTCCAGTCGTCGGTGATGTCGTAGATGGAGCCGCACTCGCCCATCTGGCCGACCATGTGATTGGCCCAGTGGGCATTGACCCAGAGCAGCGGGTTTTTGTCGAGCTGAATGTGCTGTGCGACCTTGCGCACGTGACGGCGAAACATCGACTCGTTGACGCGGCGGCCCCACGCGCTGGAATTGGGGAGAAGCTTGATGGGGTGGGTGATGGCGATATTCGGATAGCCGGCGACGCCGTAGGTCAGCGGTCCCTTGAGCTGGGAGAACGATCGCTTACGCACGTGATACGAGACGTCGCGCGGCAGGGCGACGAAGAGGATGCGCTTGTCCGGGTGGCGGCGCGCGAGCTGGGCGCAGACGAACTGGTTGCGGCGCCAGATGTCGTCCCAGTTCTCGAGAGATACGAAGATAAGATCGGTCATGCGTAAAAAAGCGTCTTACGAAACAGGGTGCCGGTGCGGCACGCGCTGCACCGGATGCAGCGGACGGTCGCGTTTTTCGTGGAGAATCTCGTCGTAGATATCGAGCAATCGCCGGCCGTAGCCGATGGAGCCCTGCTCGTACTGCATGCGGGTCACGTCGGGAAGAATGGTGGGGCGGCGCTGGGCCCAGTGGCGAACGATCGGCCCGAGCGCCGCGCCGGCGGGCCAGACGTCGCCGACGTTGTACTGCACCATGTGATGCAGCGCGCCGACTTCGGGCGTCATGACGACGGGCACGCCTCGGGATGCGGCTTCGAATGCGACGAGTCCCATCGGCTCGTAGAAACTGGGCATCGCGATTACATCGCAGGCGGCGTAGAACTCGTCGGTGTTGGAGACGTGGCCCATGCCGCGGAATCGTCCGGCGAGGGAAGCAGGAGGCTGGAACGTATCGGTGTATTGGCCGCCCATGAGAAGGAAGATGTCCGGCTCGTTTTCCAGAGACTGGACGAGGCGCTCGTATCCTTTGCGGCGCTGTATGCCGCCGAGGTAGCCCAGGACGATGCCTTTGAAGTCTTTTCCCACCAGTTTTTCGCGCGCGGCTATTCGCTCGGCATCGTTGGCGAAGTTGAGCTCGGGGAACGGTCCGACGAGCAGTTCCTGTCGCGGGGGAAGGCCGTACAGACGCGTGAAGTTCTTTCGCGTGCCTTCACTGTCGAAAACCATGTAGGTGCTGGGATTCCAGTGCGAGTAGAAATAATCCTCGGCATAGAGCACGCCTTGTTCCTGGATGCGAATGGCCAGCGGCCGGAGCCCGCGGCGGCTCTCGAGGCACTTGCGCTCGTAGGCCATACGGGTGAGGAAGTGGCACTGGAATACATCCGAGAGCGAGGCGGCCTGCGGCTGGTGGGCGTGAACGATGTCGAACTTGCGACCTCCCAGCGCCGCTTTCATAAACGAGCGCGCGGTGACCCATTTGAGAAAGAAGAGGCGCGGGGGAACGTAAAGCTTGAGCCATTCGACCCGCCCGAGCAGCGAAACGTCGAGCTGCTGGGCGACTACCGTCACGCGAAAGCCGGCGGCCAGCGCGATGCGGATGTCGGTCATCGCGATCTTGGCGATCGCGCTCTGGTTGCCGATCGCTTCGAAAATCATGCAAAGGTGCGGTTTCATGCGACGGAGACGGCGGTTGATTCGGCGATTGCGGGGGACTGGGATTTCATACTCGGACCATGTTTATATCGGCGTGGGCCGAGGCGGCGCTCACGGGCGTATTGCAGATTCCAGGCGGCTTTTTCGACGAGAACCAGCTCGCGCTCGGTTGCGCCTTCGGAAGGTGGGGGGCGGAAGATGAACGGCAGGCGATGGAGCATGAGAAGGGCACTGTACATGATCCAGCGAAGCAGCGGAAAGCGGATCGGCTGGTGATGCCAGTGATAGGCGAGGTAGGCGCTGCTCTGGCCCTGGCGGCGGGTGCGATCGAGGAAGGCCTGGCGCGAGAGGCGAGCGGGATCGAAGTGGTGCTCGATGAAGACATCGCCGGCGCCGCGGATGGTGAACCCGGCGGCCAGGGCGCGGCCGGCGAGCAGGGTATCTTCGCAAAAGCCGAGCGCGCCGGGGCCGAGGTTGGTGTCGAAGCCGCCGATGGTGTCGAAGACTTTGCGGGACAGGGCCATGTTCGCGCCGATGAGGCCTTGGGGATCGGTGGCTTTGGAATAGTCACAGTCGGTGAGCCAGACGAGATGCACGGGGCGCATCCACGGGCGTCGAAGGTGCTCGGCCATGCGCGTGCTGCCGAGCGTGGCGTCGGCCTGCGCGAGCAGAATTGGACGGCACATGCGCTCGATCCAGTCGCGGGGGATGCGAACGTCGTCGTCGGTGAAGAGGTAGATGGAGCCGCGCGCTTCTGAGAGCGCTTTGTTGTACGCATGTCCCTTGCCCGGCCGGGGCTCGATGACGTATCGGAGCGGCATGTTGGGCAGGTTCGCGCTGGTCGCGATCTCGCGCGTGCGATCGAAGGAGCCATTGTCAACGAGCAGAAGCTCGGTGGGCAGATCGGAAGGCACATCGAGGCCGGCGATCGACGCCAGTGTCTCGCGCAGATCGGTGGCGCGATTGCGGGTGCAGAGGATGATGGTGACGAGCGGCGTGGTCATCGTGTGTAAAGCGTTGGGCGGCGGATCAGGAGCTTGATCGAGGTCTTGAGCAGATGCCAGTAGAGGGAGAGGCGGATGTCCCAGTCGCGAAATGCGAACGGCGAACCGAATCGTCGCAGGGCGATGCGGAGCTGGGCGCGCTTGTAGCCGACGAAACCGTCGTTGGTCTTCTGGTCCGGGTGGACGGTGGCGCAGGCGAGGATGCGATCGACGCTAGCGATGTTGAAGCCGCGGTCGGCCATACGGAGCCAGTAGTCGTAGTCCATGGTCAAGTGCATGTTTTCATCGAGCAGCCCGATGGCTTCGTAGACGCGTCGCCGCCAGAAGATGCTGGGCTGGTGCATCGAGTAGCCGTGCCAGTATTCGGCGAGCTGCCGGCGGCCGTCGAACGCGCCACGCCAGAAATCAAGCGGCTTTCCCGCGACATCCACGGCTTGCGTGTGGCCGCAGATAACGTCGACGTTGGGATGGTCTGCGAAATGTCGGCCGACGAATTCGAGCGTGCCGGGCGGATAAAAATCGTCGCTGTTGAGCCAGCAGAGGATTTCGCCGGTGGTGCGGGCGAGGCCTTTGTTGATGGCGTTGCTTTGGCCGGAATCTTTTTCGCTGATTGAGAAGGCAAGGCGATTATCGCTGCGTGCGATGATTTCCTTGCTTGCATCATTGCTTCCGCCGTCGATGACGATGTACTCGAGAGCGGGATATTTCTGGTCGAGAACCGAGAGGAGAGTGCGCTCGAGAAATTGGGCCTGGTTGTACGAGGGCGTAATGACCGATATGCGCGGCCACTGCGTCGCTGGCGTGGTTAGCGTTGCCATCGGAGCGTCACGGGTAGTGACATCGTGCGGTTGATGTAAATCGCGTCGGCCCACAGAAGCTGGCCGTGCTCGGGATCGTGCTGGCAGTCGATCAGGCCGGCGAAATCGAAGTTGTGCTTGGCGAGGTACGCGCTGATCTCATGCATGCTGGGTTGGCCGTCGTAAAGGGGCACAACGGTCACTTCCGTGCGAATCATCGCCACGCGCGCCAGCCAGCGCTGGGCGCTGCGCAGGACGTGAAGGTCGTACCCCTGCGTGTCGGTCTTGAGGAGGATGCGATCCTGCTCGCCGGCGATTTCGTCGAGCACGTTATCGAGCCGGGTCATCGTTGCGGTGATCGGGTGAGTTCGCGTTGATCCGGGAGCGATTTGGCCGGACAACGATTGAACGGGCAGGATCGAGCTGGTGACGTCAACGTCGGAAACATTGAACTCGACAGGGCCGTTGCTTTCCCCGACGGCGAGCTGACGGACGCTCCAGAGGGAATCGGACGCGGCGGCCTGGCTCAGCCGCTCGAAGGCCTGCGGGCCGGGCTCGAATGAAAAAATCCGTCCGCGATAGCCCAGTGCGCGCAGTGATTGAGCGGTGTGACCGTCATTGGCCCCGACGTCGAGCACGAGATCGATTTTCATTGCGCCCAGCAATCGGCTCAGCCGGTCGTCGTCGCACCAGTTTGGCCGGCGGCGCACGAGCGCGTAGCCTTGGCGCGAGAGCGTGTGATGAATCGTTTGCCGGAGCCGGTCGCGGATCAAAGCTTCTTCCTCACCAGGTAATTCGGATTGTCAATCACCTTCTCGTACTTGCCGGAGCGCAGCACTTCAGCGATTACGCGGCGGACGTCCCAGCCGGATTCATCGGCGGAATCATCGAAGAGGATGAAGCCGCCGGGGATGAGGAATTCATCGGTGTTGACGAAGTCGCGGTGGGCGAAGTCGTAGGTGTGGTTGCCGTCGATGTAGCAGAATCCGATTGCGCCGCCGAGGGTGACGCTTCGGCCGAAGACATCGGTGGTTGTGGCGCGTTTCCGCCAGAGGTCGAAGAACTCATCGGAATACGCCTCGATCGTGTGCGGCAGGCGCGAGCGGCTGAAGAGGTTCACGTTACGGTGGAATGATTCGACTACGTATTTCCGGTACTCGTCGTGTGTGAGCGGTGAGCCGGCGATGCACTTGCCGGCATTGGCATTCTCAAACAGCCACCGATCGCACGTAAAGAGGGGCGCGGTGACGTGGTGCTTTCGCATGTAGTGACCGATCGCGTTGGTCGACAGGCCGCAGAATGAGCCGATTTCTACCACCGCGGCGGAACTTTTCGCGGGCATGTTCGACAGCGCGTAGTCGAACGAGAAAACATTGCCATCGCAGAGCATCCCCGCGTTGGCGAAGCCCAGCCACGTGACAAACTCGTCCTTATTCCAGCCTTCATCGAGGCGGCGCTTTCCGATCGCCTTCATCGCGAGGCGTTTTAGTCTGCGTTTGACAGGTATTGAGAGCATATGAGAAGGGCTCACCGCTCGAGCACAACCAGGACGTGGTCCTTCACGTATTGCAATCGTGGAGGATGAGCAGGATGCAACAGCCGGCCGATCCGACTCTGCGCCCCGTTTATGGAGTGCGGAGCGCTTTTGACGCGTGAGGCGGCCAGTCCCTGGATGGCTTGTTTCGTGCGCTGAGCAAGGGTACCGGATTCATGGGCGACAGCAGATGTCTGAGTCACTCGCAGCCCGATCGATTCGGCCGCCCACGCGAGGTGCCGTCGTCCCGAAAAGCACAGGTGAATCGGATAGCCCATGTAGTAGTGAAACGGCAGCGACCGACGGGCGAGCCAATGGTCCGCGTCGCCGGTGAGAACGACAAGCACGCCGCCGGGTTTGAGAAACGTCGTCATGACGCTCAAGGATTGCACGGGATAACGCAGGTGCTCGAAGACGTCCATCAGGACGGCAGCGTCGAACGTGCCGACGTGGGCGCTGTGTTCGTCTTCGATCGAGCGGCCAACGATTTCGATCCCGCGCGATCTGGCGACAGCGGAGGCTGCGGGCGACGGTTCGATGCCGAAGCGGTCCCAGTCGGCGAAGCGGTCGCAGAGAAAATCGCCGCGAAAGCAGCCGACATCGAGGATTCGGCCGCCATTTGGAAATCGTGAGCGGATTGCGGATTCGACAATCGGGAAGTAGGGCGGAGGCGCGGGGACTTGCCATGAGTCAACCGGAATCGCGGTGTACGCACGGAGCAGTTCGTCGTCGGTTGGAATCGGATCGCGGTAGATGAGGTGGCAGTGGCGGCATTTCCACAAACTGCCCGAACTGTCGCGCAACGCGGCGACTTCCGGGCACTCGCTCCAGGTTGAGAAAACGGAGGCGCCGATCGCGACGACGTCGGTGCCGCCGCAGCTTCGGCAGGGGCCGGGGATCGAGTGTGTGGGCGAAGGCGATTGCACATCAGGTTGCGGCGGGAGCGGTCGCACGCTGCGGCGCTGCCGACTTGGCAGCGTGTTTCTCGAGCACGCGCCGATACATATCTTCATATTGCCGCGCGATGACCGGCCAACTAAAGAGAGGCGCGCGCTTGCACGCGCCGGCCGCGAGCGTCGCGCGGAGCACCGGGTCGCCGGCCACCCGGATCATCGCGGCACGCAGGGCGAGCGGATCTTCGCGCGGGACGAGCAGGCCGGTCTCTTCGGGCACAACGGCTTCGGGCGTGCCGCCGGTAGCGGTAGCAACCGTCGCAACCCCCGCGGCCATCGCCTCGGCGGACACAACGGGAAGGCCTTCGTCGGCACGGGAGGGCAGGACGAAGAACTGAGCGCCCTTGAAGAGAGAGACCGTGCGGGCCCGGTCGCAGTGGCCGAGGAAATGGACGCGCTGGGAGATGCCGAGTTGAGCGGCGAGGGATTTGAGATTGTCGATCTCCGCGCCGGAGCCGGCGAGCAGAAGATCGTGGCTCGCCAGTTCGTCGGTTGCGAAAGCGCGCAGGAGAATGTCGAAGCCTTTTTGGGGGACGAGCCGGCCGAGGGCGAAAATATAGGGCCGCGGGTGCGAGTACGGCGTGGCGTGGTCGAAATCGTCGATGCGCGCGCCGTTAAAGATGACCGCGGAACGCTCGCCGAACGGTCTGCCGTAAAAGTCCTCGGCATCGCGCAAGGTCTTCGCGGAGCAACCGGTGATGAAGTCCGCGCGGTCGAGCGAGCGGCGGAGCAGTGTCTGCGAGAATCCGGGGCGTTGATAGATTCCGGCCGGGTCCATGGTCAACTCGCCTTGAAGCGTGACGACCAGGGGAACACCAAGGTACCTGGCGGCGGGGATCGCGTACTGAGCGGCCGAGCTGACGCACTGAATGTGAATGAGTTGAGTGCGAAAGGCTTTGAGTTCGGAGCAGAAGCGAAGGAGGGCGAAAGGACCAAGTGCCTTGGCGGCCCAGGTCATTTTCCCGGGGACGGCCGGGACGCGGAAAGCGTAGCGGCGGAGGGGGAAGCCCTGGAATTGCTCGCGGGCAGGAAGGTCTTTGGGCCAGCGATTGGTGCAGACCATCGGGTGATGGCCTTGCGTGAGTTGCGCTAACGCGAGCTGGCGGACGAGCTCCTCGACGCCGCCGAGGTGGGGGTGGAATGAACTTGCTACGATTGCAATGTTCATTGCGCACCTCGCTCGACGACACGCTCGCCTGTTGCGGGCAAAGGAAGTAAATCGCCGTACACACGTTCGTACTGCGAGATGATGTTGTCCCAAGCAAAGGCCTTGGCCCGCTGCAAGCCGGCTTGTGATAGCCGCTGGCGCTCAGTCGGATTCTGCAGGAGGCGAATCAGCTCCGGCCCGATCACGCCGATGTCGGTGATTACGCCCCATTTGCCGCTTTCGAGGACTTCGACCGCGCCCTGGTTTGGTGTCGCGACGACCGGCAGCCCCGAGGCCATTGCTTCGATGTACGGCACACCGAAGCCTTCGTAGCTGCTGGGCAGGCAGAAAACCCACGCGCGGCGATACAGATCCGCGAGCTGGGCCAGCGGAATGTCCTTGAAATAGGTTACGCCGGGAGTCGCAGGGCCGTCCCCGCAGACCATCCACATTTGCGCGTCGGGAATCGCAGGCCGGATTGCCTTTTGGAACGCCTCGAGCAAGACCGATCCGCGCTTGCGATTGTGCAGGGTGCCGACAAAGAGGATCGTCGGGGCGGTTTCCTTCTCGCCGCCGGGATAGAAGGCCGAGGTGTCGACGCCATTCATGATCACGCTGCGGACCCAGGGGTAATAGCGCCGCGTATTCTGTGAGACGCACACGGTGCGATCGGCAGCAATTGTCGCGAGGATTTCGGACGCACCGAGCATCGTCATGCGCAGTTTTTCCCCGAGGCCCGGGATGTTCATTGCCTCGGCAAAGCACGAGCCGTGCATCGTTCGCACGTGAGGCGGGCGAATGTTCCAGAGCCAGTAGTCATCGCCGTGCGCGTGAATGACATCGAATTGATTCCAGTCGACGCGGCGCAAGTTCCACGCGAAGCGGAACGTGCGCATCGAGGAGCCGACATCGACCGTGACCGTCTTGTACGGAGCGCCATCGACGGCCGGGCAAGGCGTGTGCATGGTGACATCGTGGCCGCGACGTGACAACGCAGTGGCCATGTAGTGGGCTTGATAGCCGGAGCCGATCTTGCTCCCACTGGGAAGATAGAGGGAAATCATCCCGATCTTCATGATGCTGCGTTCACTTCCCGTCGCGATAAAATCGTCTGCTCGATCGCCTGTGCGCATCCCGCCCACGAGGCGCGACTTGCACGTTCGACTGCTCGCTCCTTCATTTCCGCCAGCCGTTGCGGCGACGTAACGAGTTCGCGCAACGCTTTGACGATCGACCCGAAGTCGTCCGGATCGACCAGCATCGCAGCACCGCCGCAGGCTTCGGGCAAGCCGCCGCGGTTGGATGCGATGACCGCGAGTCCGCTCGCCATCGACTCCAGCACTACTAATCCGAACGGCTCGTTCGACCGCGAAAGGACGAACGAGATGTCATGCTCGCGAATCAGGGCCGGCACATCCGCACGTACCACGTGCCCGATGAGTTGCGCTCCGGCGCGCTCGGCCTTGGTTTTCAGGTCGCGAAAATACGGGTCTTCCATCTCGTTGCCGTGGTCGTAAAACCATAGTCCCCCGGCGATGGTCAACTCCACATCCAAACCTTCATCGCGCAACTTCGCCACCGCATCGGCCGCCAGGTCGGGCCCCTTGTTGGGATCGATCCGCCCGATGAAGATCGCTTTAATCGGTGATCGCGCCGCGCGGTAGTCGTCTCGCGGCCGAAAGGTTTGCAGGTTCACGCCGCTGTGCACGACGATGAACTTCTCGGCCGGAATTCCGTGCGTCTGCTGCGTCCATCGCGCGATGTGCGCACTGCACGAGAGAAAGGTGTCCACCGCCTCGAACGACGCCGCGGGCGATCGCTGGTTCGTGCGGCATTCGTTCTGAAGCCAGACCAGTCGCGCCGCGTCAGGGCAAATCGCCTCCACAAACCGCTGGGTCACCAGATCGTTGAACACGATTACCGCGTCGGGCGCGCTCGGCAATCGCGACAATGCGGCTGTGAATTCTTCCCGATAATACTCGTATCTTGGCCAATCCCATCGATGAATCCGTTGGCGCAATCCCGAGATCTTCCGCTCGAGGAGCGACAATCGCTCTCCCTTGCGCGCGTCGATCGGCACGACATTGCCGACCTTGTGCACTGGCTCGCCATTGACCGCGGTCAGAACGGTTACATCATGTCCGCGCGCGATCAGCTCGCGCGATGTCTCCATGATGATCGTCGATACCGCTCCGCCGCAGGTCGGCGAGTAGTATTCGATGGGCATGTTGAGAAAGACGATGTTCATTTAGAGGAACTTCGACAACGTATCCCAGCATCGTCGCCAGGTGAACTCCACGGCGCGCTGGCGGGCACGCAGAGCGTAGTTCGTCCGGTATTTCTCATCCCGTACGAATCGCTCCAGCGCGTCGGTCAGACCCTTCGTATCGTCGCGCTCGAAGAGGATGGCCGCATTTCCGACGACTTCCGGCGTTCCGCCCGTGCGCGATGCGACTGTGGCCAGGCCGCATGCCATTCCCTCCAGCGTGGCCATACCGAACGGCTCATCCCAGCGGGAGGACATGACGTGAATGTGGGCCTGCCGCAGCTCGTCGGGGAGAGCCGCTCGCCCCACGTGTCCCGGCCGGCGAACCTTGATTTCCTGTGATTCAAGTTTCGCGACCAATCCGTTCAATCGCCGCTGATAATCGTCCAGCTCGAACCGGTCCCAGTGATTCGACCCCACGAGTTGCAATTTGAATTCTCGCGTGCGCTCGGCCAGCTTGATCGCGGCTTCCAGCACAAGGTCCGGCCCCTTTTCGATTCCCGTCCGCCCGAGAAAATTGATCACCCGCGGTCCCGGCGGCGTCAGCTCGTCGGGCGTAAAATGTCTTGAGTCGACCGCATTGTAGACTGTCGCCACAGTGCCGAGGCTCAGGCCGTAGTATTGTTCCACCCAGCGCGCGGTGAAGTCGCTCACCGCGATGACTGCGTCGGCCGATCCTGCGAATGCGCGGCGGAATCGCGCTTTGCACTCGTGCTGATTCTGAAACCAGTGCACGATCCGCGCGGCCGGGAATCGCTGCCGCAGATAGACGGCCATCTCCGGCTCGTTGATCAGCACCAGCGACGCTTGCTGCGCTCCGGATCGCTCGATCTCGCCGGCCACACGCGCGGCCCAGGATCGCTGGCGAATCTCACGCCAGCCGGTGAGCTTCCGCTCCGCTCGGCACAAGAACATCCCGACGCCATTGCGCTTCGGCGTCCACGGGTACTCGATTTCCCGCAGGTTCCGCCAGGGAAATGCGTTAACCCCCGGCGCGGTTCGCGTGATCACCAGCGGCGGCTCGTCGCCGCGCTCGGCCGATGCACGGCAATTCTCCCAGATGATCGTCGCCAGCGCCCCGCTCTGCGTCGGTGTGAATGTCTCGGTGCCGTGATTCACGAACACGACGCGCCGCCGGCTCTTTTCTTGCGAAGGGCGCAGCGCCTTTTCCGCCTCTGCGCGTCGTGCTTCGACGATTTGCTCACGAACCGTCATATCGCCGTTCCCACCGCCTCGCGCGTGTAGACGCGATTGTCACCCAGCGGGATGTCCGTACGCCGATGATACCCGAGCGGATTCATGACACTGTCCACCTTGCGAAATCCCTCGGCGTTGTGATGCCAGATCTCGGCGATCACCAGGCAATTGTTCTCCGCCAGGCATTTGGTCATGCCGCTGAGCACCTCGAATTCGTGACCCTCGACATCCACCTTGATCGCGATCGCTTCGCCCCTGGGTGAAACAAGGTCGTCAAACCGCACCAGCTCCACCTCGACCGAATCGGCCAGATCTTCGCGCGCCGACAAAGAGCTGAGCATTGTATTGTTCGGCGGATCCCCCGGCCGGCGCGGAGCTCTTCGCGGCATCGCCAGCGTTGCCTTCCCCGGTTCGGACGAGAGCGCTTGGCCGTAGATTGTCACGCGCCGCGCGTGATGGTTCAGCCACACATTGGCCATGAACTGCGCCCGGTTATGTGGGTCGGGCTCGAAAGCCAGGATTGTCTCAATTTGCGGATCGCTCGCCACGCCCAGCGCGAAGCAGCCGATGTTCGCCCCAACGTCGATGAACGTCTTGCATCCGTTCTTCTTCGACCACTTCACCACCAGCTCGATCGACTCGCGCTCGTACGCCCCGTCGAAGTAGAGAATGCTGTCGACAAGGTTGTCCAGATCCAGCAGCATGCGATTGCCGAATGCATCCTTGCACAGATGCACTCCCGCAACTTGCCTTCGCGCATACTCGCGCAGCCGGTTGCTCCCTTTTCGAAACGGATACTTCTGAACCGCAAACCGAAGAAAACTGGATGGAATCATCGTCGACACTTTCTCATTCTCACGATGCAGCAGCGGCCGTCGCCACATTTTCCCTGGCACGCGGCCCGCTCGACGGACGCTCGATCGGTAACAGCGCCTTGACCTTCTCCCAGGTATGGCGCCACGTCAGTCCTTCAACTCGCTTGCGCGCCTTCTCTCCGAATTTTCGGCACATCTCCCGATTCCGCACCAGCGGCTCGAGCATTTCTGCAAGGTGCTTGTCGTCTTCCCGTGCGAACACAAACCCCGCGTCGCCAATGATCTCCGGGGTACCGCCGGTTCGTGACCCGAGCGTCGCCATGCCGCAGGCCATACCTTCATAGATCGTCAACGCCGACGGCTCATCCCACCGCGACGGCACCACGTGAATGTGCGCCCGGCCAAGCACCGCGGGCAAGCCCGCGCGCTCCACCCAACCGGTGAAGATCACTTCAACACCCATTTTCTCGAGCCGGTCGGCCATCGCCTTCAGCTCCGCCTGATACGCATCCTCTTCGTGTCGATCATAGAATTTCCGTCCCACGATCTGCACGCGAAAGTCTTTGGTCGTCTCCGCCAGTCGCAGCGCCGCCTTAAGCAGAACATCCGGCCCTTTGATCGGGTCGGTTTTTCCCACGAAGTTGATCAGCGGCTTCTGACTCCAATCCTGCCGTGGAAGAAAGTGCTCTGTATCCGCCCCGTTGTAGATTGTGGGCATGGCGCCCGGCTCGAATCCGAAATAGGTTTCGTTCCACCTTGCCGCGAAATTGCTGCACGCCGTTGCCACGTTCACGCTTTTGCGAAACCGCTCGCGGAACCACGCCGGCGACTCGTTGCAATTCTGCGCGTGATGCAAAATAAACGCTTCCGGCCCCAGCCACTCCCGCAGCCAGACCGCCAGCTCCATGTCGTTGCTCAAGACCAGCGGCAGCTTCTCCGCTCCGGCATCGCGAATCGCCCGCCCCACCCGCCGGCACCACGCTTTGTGCCGCGGATGCGCGTATCCGGCGTACTGTTGTTGCAGGTGATAGAATTTACGCATCGGCCGATTCGGCTGAAAGTTCGGATAGTCGATGTAAACGGTCTTCGGCCGGTCATATTGCCGATACTGCGAGCTTCTTGAAATCACCAGCGGCTCAATTCCCTCCGCTGACGCGTGCTTGCACTGTTCCCAAATCCAAGTACCGATCGCCCCGCTATTAGCGGGCGTGAATGTGTCGTAGGTGCAGTTTATGAAGACGAATGACATGCTTCGATTCAGTTCGGCATCAGCTCCTGGAATCCATTCCATGCCCGATCCCACGTGAAGCGCTCAGCCTGTTGTCTGCCCCTCACAGCATAATCGCGCCGCGCCTTCTCATCCCGCAGCAACCTCTCCAGATGTGCAATTAACTCTTCCAGACAATCCTTCTTGAACAGCAGCGCCGCATCTCCCACAAACTCCGGCGTCCCGCCCGTCCGCGAAGCCACTGTCGCCAGGCCGCTAGCCATCGCTTCCAGCGTTACGATTCCAAACGGCTCCTCCCACCGCGACGGCGTCACGTGAATGTGCCCCTTGCGAATTTCCTCCGGAACATCCTTGCGCACCAGAAATCCCGGCATCCGAACCGGCACACCCAGGCCCCGCAGCTCTTCCGCCATCGCCTCCAGCGACAGCTGATACTCCGTCTTCACTACTTTCCCCGTGTGATTTGATCCGAGGATCTGCACCGCAAAATTTGTACCGTTCTTCTTCGCTAGCGCGAGCGCCGCCTTCAGCACCAGGTCCGGCGCCTTTTCCATCCCTGTACGCCCGATGTAGCTGATCATCGTCGGCCCAGCTGGAGGGGTTGGTAGCGGCGCGAATCGCTCGGGGTCGACGCCGTTGTAGACGGTCTTCACCGAATTCACCGGCAGGCCGTAATACTGCTCGATCCACCGCGCGGTGTAGTTGCTCACCGCCGTGACCACGTTGCACGATCCCGCGAATCGCTTGCGAAACTGCGGCCGGCATTCCTGCTGATTCTGAAAATGATGCACGATGAACGCCTTGGGAAATCGCTCCCGAAGCGCCACCGCCGGCTCCACGTCGTTCATCAGAATGAACGCCGCTTCACTCATCCCGGCTTTCTTGATCTGGCGCGCCAGTCGATCGACATAGGCGCCTTGTCGATAATGCTGCCAACCCGTCAGCTTCCGCTGCGCCTTCATCGCGAACGTGCCGATGCGCCCCTCGGGCACCCACGGCCAATCGATCTCGATCGTCTTTTTCCAGTCGTACGTCGCTACGCCAGGCTCGCGCCGGGTGATCACCAGCGGCTCCATTCCCGCGCGCTTCGCCGCCCGGCAATATTCCCACGTGATGATCCCCGTGGTCCCGCTGCGCGTTGGCGTGAAGCTGTCCGCCACTGTGTTGATCAGCACCACGTTCATGAATGAACGGCGTCCCTCTCCGCGGTCTTGCGCAGCGCTGCCCGCCGCGCGTTGCCGCCGGCATCGTTCAAGATCGGCGACTTGCCTTGTGTCACCCGCTTGGCGACTCCCACGCATATCCCCGTGCACAGCCCGACCATGTACGCCCCGATGCGGTACACCGAGCTGCCCATCTCCTTTACAAGATCGCGCATCCGGTCCCTCGTCATCCTCAGCAGGAAGCGCACAAAGATCATGGAGAACAGGCCGTAGTTGCGGATGAGGAGCAGACAGTTGTTCCGGGCTGAGTAATAGTTATATCGCGCGTCGAATCGCCGGCCTTTGAAGTGCGGCGCGCCCATGTGAACCACGAGCGCCTTCGGGTTGTAGAGGATGCGCTTGCCGATGCGCCTTACGCGCAGGCAGATGTCCGATTCTTCGCAGACTTCGGTGCCGGGAAAATCGTCGCGAAACCCGCCGAGCTGCGCCAAGGTCTCTCGTCGGAAGGACATGTTGCAGCCGATCATGTGATCCACGTCCTGCACGCGGCCGCTGTCGGTATCAAAACCCGCGTATAGCTCTCCATTGGGCATCAGCTTGCCGATCTTATCGACCTCCACCCAAGGCTCCGGCGGCCGATCCCCTTGCTTGGCGCGCCCGCCGATCGCTCCAACCTCACCGCGCTCATCTTCCTCGTAGCTGGCGACTAGCTCCTCCAGCCACGTCGGATCTGCGTACGCGTCGTCGTCGATGAATGCGACAATATCGCCGCTGGATCGCACGAGGCCCATATTCCGCGACATGGTCATATGTCCGTAGCCGGCGGGGTTGTGCAGGTAAAGCACACCGTCGAAGCTCTCGACAACTTCGCGCGTGCGCCCATCCTTCGATGCGTCAACCAGGATGATCTCTTCGGGCAGCCGCGTCTGCTCGCGCAGGTGCCGCAGACACGTTTTCACGTGCTCCGGCCGATTCATGGTGACAATGACGACGCTGACAGTCACTTGTGCATCCCCAAAATATAGTGCTCCCACCGCCACGTGATTTGCGGCGGCAGCAGTGAATACATCCGATCGCGCCATCGCGGCAAGAGCAGCCGGCCGAAGCGGCGCAACCGGCACGCCGCGCTCAGTTGCCCGTGCCGAAGCGCGTTCCAGAAGAAACCCTGGACGATACCCCGATAGACCGGGCCGTATTTCGACAACTCGGCGTGCACGCCATCCGAGCGCGTGCGCTGCGGGAGCGGCCGACCCGTGTACCACGCGTTGATAAAGCCGGCCAGGGATTGCACGTCGTCCCAGACGCCGCCGCTGGAGATCTGCGTGTTATGAAAACGCGAGAACGACAATCGCATCGGCAGCACGTGCCAGTCGCACAGGCGGGCAACGTTGACCAGCATCGCCCAGTCTTCGCCGAGCACGTGCATCGGGCTGAAGCAGCCGGCGCGAATGAGAACGTCCCGGCGGATGCACATCGCGGAGGTCATCGCGCCTTGATTGCGGTTGAGCGTCGCGGGGAAGGTTGAACAGGTTGAGCGCAGCCGCGCGGCGTCGGTCTCGTCGCGCAGTTCGTGTTGTTCGATGGCGGCCATGCACTCGCCAAGGTCGCGCGCAACGAAATGGCGACCGACCGCAAGATGATGCGTCGGACCGTCGGAGCTGGTCGCGAATCGCCACGCCGGTGCGGTCAGAGCCTGGCAGTTCGGATGCTCGGCGAGATACGCCGCGACGTGTTTGAGCTTGTCGGGGTGCCACAGATCATCGTCGTCAAGAAAGCAGATCCACTCGCCGGATGCCGCCGCGATCCCCGTGTTCTTCGCGATTGAGCTCCCGAGATTCGGTTGCGTGAGCACTCTAACGTTCGGGAACTTTGCCGCGACCGCCTCGGTCACGCCGTCGCCGCCACCGTCGTCGACGACTATGATTTCGTGCGGGGGAAGCGATTGGCGCGATGCGCTGTCGATCGCCTGGAGCAGCAGCTCCTTACGCTTGTACGTCGGGATGACAACAGAAAACGTCATCAATTGTTCGCTTATTCGCTCGGCCAAAGCCCATACTGCCGCAGCACCCTAGCGGCCTCCGCGGCGCGGTCCTGCCAGCGGTTCCGCATCGCAAACTCAATCCGCTCGGCAGCACGTTGCGGCGTGTTTTCGCTGACCGCGCGTCCAATGGCATCGGCGAAGTCCGAAGGCGTCTTGGCCGGATAAACCCACTGCGAGTGCCTGACGCATTCATTGATGTACGTCGACACCACCGGTTTTCCCGCGGCCAAATACATGTACATCTTCACCGGATTCACCGCATCGCCGATCGGTCCCGCCAGGAACGGAATGAGCCCCACATCAAACGCCGCGCTCCAGGCGAAACCTTCCTCGTACGAAACCGCGCCGGGAAAGAGCACGTTGGGCAGGGAGCGAAGCCGGTGCAGCCGCTGCTCCTGATCGGGATTCACCCGGCCAACGAGCGCGAACGTGAAGTTGCTGTGTCGTATTGCGGCTGCTTCAAGCGCCGCCGCGTCGACGCGCCAATCGTACGTGCTCATGCAGCCGATCACCGGCCCCGGCCGGTCCTTTAGTTGCGCCGGTCGCGGGAGCGGGATTGATTCAACCGTGTCGATCGAGCAGGCGTTGGGGAGCGAATGGACGTTGGGATTGACCGTCTTCATTCGATCCACGAGCGTTTGCGCCGACGCGAAGACGACACGCGCCTTTCGCGCAATCGCGAACTCGGCGCGGTCAAAGCTCTCCTGCTCATCAGGATGAAAGCACGGGTCGAAGCAGTCGTAGACCAGCCGGTCGGTGCGCATCCCCCAAAGCATCCGCGGATCGAATGACGTGATCCAGTAGACGTACTCGTGAATTCCGACCTCGGCGAGCGCCGTGCGCAGCCACGCCCCGTCGATCCATGCGCCCGGCTGGCCGAGACGCTTGCCCAAACGCGAGTGCCGCAGCATTAGCGCATCGTGAACGACGTACATATTCGGCCACGCCTGTTCCACCCGTGGCCGGCGTGGCGTGGGCCATGCGGACTTGTCCTGCGAGCGCTGGAGCATGACAACCGGGGTGATTTCCGACAGCGCCGTGGTCAATCCGCCCTGGCGGCCGAGGCCTTTGCCGAAGGAATCGCCGAGGTAGCCGTAGACAATTGGCAGCGGTTTGGCCATGGATGGTTTGGACACGCGCGACTGCGGAGGATCGACCAGAACCGAGCTCACAGTGCGACCGCCTCCGCCGGGTGGATCGCCGGCAATCGCGTCGTGGAACTCTGCGACGCTGAAGTCCTTACGGCGTACAACATCCCAGCATCGGCGGCCTTGGCATCCTGAAGCACGCAGACAAACCCGTTCTCGTGAAGCTGCGATGCAAGCTTTTTCGGATCGTGCTCGGCCGCCAGCCGGTGCCATTCGATCATCAGCACCTGGACTCGAGCAAGTTTCCCGGTCTCGATCAGGCGATCGAGGATCCGGTACTCCGCTCCTTCGCAGTCGATCTTCATGACGATGGTTCGGTTGGGATAGCCCGCGGTCGCCTCGTCGAACGCCGCGGCGGCGTCGCGAACGACCAGCTTTTCCTTGCGCGTTGGCAGGTAGGCCTTTCGATGCTCCGGCAGGCCGTACATGCTTGCCAGCCCGGGCACGGCATCAGCGTAGTCGATCTCAAACGATCCATCGGCATCCGCCAATCCAAACGGCTTCGCCTCGATGCGCGACGCCAGTGTTGGATTCTCCCCCAGATTCCGCTGCGCCCGTTCAAACGTCGGTTTCAGCGGCTCGAATGCTACGATCCGCGCCTGCGGCATTTTCCGTGCGAAGTACAAACTGGCGTGGCCGACGTTCATGCCGACGTCGAGGATGAGCACCTCGCCGCTGATTTCAAGCTCGTACGATCCCGCGACATGCATCTCGCCGAGGATAAACAAATCTTCTTTGTTGAGCACCGGCACGCTGATCTCGTCGATAGTGACGCGCAGGTCCCCGTTTTCCGCCACGCGAAACCGCGCTCCGGCCTTGGCGAGGTTGTGCGCACACTCCCACCCTTCCAGCACGAAATCGTGCCTTCCCGGCGTGAGGTTCACATGGATCGGCGACGCGACCAGCGCGCCTGAGCTATTGGCGCGCACCGCAAGATTCCCGCGGCCGTAGTTATACATCACGCGGGCCCAGTGCAGGCTCCCGACGCGTTTGCACAGCAACGCCGTCCAGTACCAGCGATGGAGACGATTGAAGATCTTCAGCATGTGACGGCCACCGTTTCGCGTGCCGGCGTTTCAGCGATGCGCTCCCGCGGCTTGCCTCGCAGGAATGCCCGCGCCGGCTGCTCCACAAATTTCGATGCCGCCAGCGACGCAATAATACATGCGACAACCGCCAGCGCTGTGACATACCACGGCGCTTCGCTATTGAATTTCCACTGCACAATCGAGAGCGGAATCCAATGCAGCAGGTACAGTGAATAACTCGCCTCACCGAGCAGCACCATCGGCCGCCACGTCAGCAGGGGGGTGATGAAAGTCGGTCCCGATGCCAGCGGCAGCAGCAGCACAGCCCAGATCGGCGTGTACAGGACGTACCAATGCCCCATCGCAGTCCCCGGCACGCCCAATTGAAGGCCGACGATCACCGCCGCCACACCTGCGATTCCGGCCAATAGCCACAAGTTGCGCGCGAGTTGGGAAGCGATGCTGTGCCTGAGAAACAGGCATCCGCAGCAGCAGCCGATGATGAATTCCGGGAATCGAAGGAGCGGAAAACGGTAGGGGACCATGTCATAGGCGGAGAGTACACCGCGGTTTCGCAGGATGACAACCATGGCCTGGTGAGTGGCCGCTTCGGCGATGTAAGTGGCCAGCATGATCAGGATCAGCGTGCTCGTGCGATTGATGCGGGCGAGTTTTGCGATCAGGAGCGGGAACATCGCGTAGAAGAAGAACTCGACCGACACGCTCCACATCGGCACGTTCCAGGTGTCGATCACCCAGCGGATGGGTATCCACGCCTGCACGCCCGACGCTTGAATGAACCAGCTTCCAACTAGCTCGGCTTTCGAGTGGTCGCTCTGGCCAATCATGATGGCGACGGGAGTGAAGAGGACCAAAGCCAGCAGATACATCGGATAGATGCGTGCGAAACGAGCTCGCATGAAGGAGCGATAGGCGGCCGCTGTCACTCCCAGTTGAAAGTGCTTTGCATAGTTGTAGGTGAGGATAAATCCGCTGAGCACAAAGAAGAGCGAGACGCCGGCCCGCCCGTGCGGCGCATAGGGGCGATACCACCCCAGCGCCGGCGTGGTGTAGGCAAAGTGAAAGGCCAGCACCCACAGCGCCGCCAGGAAGCGGATGCTGGTCAGCTCGTGCTTCATTCCTGCGGATTGACCGTTCATGTCTGGCTCACCGGCCTGGCAACGCCGGTTGGAAATTGCTCAACAGATTGTGCGCCGCGCACGATACTTTCGACCCAGCCTCGCCATTGTTCGTGATAATTCGTCAGCTCGCTTCGTGACCAGCCGTCAAAATCCTGGCGATCCGGCTCGCCTTTCATGCGAGAAACGCAATAGGTATTCGAGAAGACGTCGCCGAACACTTCGCCATAGTAATGAACCATTCCTTCCCGCGCTGATGGCAGCGGCGGGCCGGCGCTTCGCGTGCGCGGCATCAGGCCTCCCGGCTTCAGACCGCCGAGCACGTCATAGGTCAGTTGGCCGCCCACATCCCAGCCCGGAGGCTTGTGCCAGCATTCCAAAAAGGAGATCGGTCTCGTCTTCCACAATCGCGTCTCGAAACACAGACAGATGGGATGATGAAATGCGCAGCCGTTGTCCACGCTCGCCACTCCGTGTTTAGCGACACGCGACAGAACTTCTTCGGAGAACCGTGAGCTCACGATTGCCGCATCCGGATCGCAAATCAGTGTGTACTGCGTGGAGACGCGCCGCATTCCAATATCGAGTCCAAGTCCATGGCCGAGATTGCGCCCGAAATTGACCGTCGTGACATTCCCCAGGGCGCGAAGCCGATTGTTTTGTTTCCACTCGGCGTTCTGAACCACGACGACCGGCCCGTTTTGGTCGACGAACTTGCGGAACGAATGAATCAGCCGGATCGCATCGTCGGTCACGTGATAATCCACCGTGAGCAGCGTGATGCGTCCGTCCTGAGCGGCGGGGGGGCCGCGAAATGTCGTCCGGCGCGAAACCAGCCGGCGGAGCACGGAGGACAAGTAATGATCAAACCTGGTGAATTTCCTCATTGGATTTTCTCGGCGGCAATACCCATCGGTCGATGTGCGCTTTGAGGCCGCGTACCGGCACTGCGCTGGCGCTTGGTATCCCAGGCGCGCTCGATGGCGTTTCGGAACTCGGCCGGCGATCGACCCGTATTGGACTGAACGAGGACGATTTTTTGTCCGCCGGTCTGCGCCCGCTCCGTTATCGTTTGCTCGAGGGTGGCGACTTCCCCGGCCCACCAGTAGCTGATCGCGATCGACGGTTCGACCGGCACGACGTGCTTGAACTTGTCGATCAATCGGGCAAACACGCCGTAGGTTGAATACTCGTAAACCGAATGACGGATGAACGCCTCCATCCATGGCATTTGGCGGTGTTTTTCGACGTGAGCTGTAAGGTCTTGCAAGACCTGGCGATGCAGGCACGCCGGGGCGTGAGCGTATTTCTTGAACGGCTGGCCGGTCGGTTTGATTCCGAGGAACTGCATGCTGAGCGAAGGCCACGCCGCCATTTCCGCGTCCAGGTCCCGATCGGTTTCATAAAGGTGGAGCCGGCCGTCGGCGTCGTAGAAATCGGCCGCTTCGATGCGGTCAATGAAAAAGGCGTCCGAGTCGAGGCAGATGATCCCGTCGGTATCCACCCATTGGTGCGCCGCGAGTTTTACCAGCTGCTGGGTCATCCAGCCGTGGACGGGATTGCGAACGAGCCAGTGAAGCGGGTTGAGCCGCCGCACGCCCCAGGCGCGCCGGCGTCGATCGAGCGATGAACCCAGGACCTGCCCGGTTGAGAGAATGCGCAGTCCTTTGCGATGCGGGACCGTCTGGAAGAGCTCGAGGTCCTCGCTGTGCACGATCGCAACATGCTCAACGTCGATGCCGCAGCGCTCCAGCGATTCGCGCTGAAAGGCGAATCGCTCGAAGTCCGGGCGATACGTCGGCGTGATGAGGGTGATGGCGGGCGACATCGAACGGTGGCTGCTCACGATTGTTGCTGCTGCTCACTGCCCACGCTCAGCAGGCGCTCCCCGGAGTCACGGTCCTTCACGACCTCTTCGTGATCGATATTGAATTCCGGATAAACCATCGCGTGGCCGACACAATCGGCCCGCATCGCCGGATAAGGCAGGAGCGGGGAAATCGTGAATTGCGCCCCTTGCTCGTAGCGGTCGATCATCCCGCCGGAGCTGCACAGGTAAAGGTTGATGCGATAGTCTCCCTGCGCCAACCGCGGCTCGGAGATCGTGTATCGGATCGATCGCCCCGTCTCCGCGGGAAACTCGAGGTTGAGCAGTCGCGAGTCCAGGTGAAGCACCGGCACGCCGTAGGCGTTGACGATCTCCATCGAGATGAAATACCGCGGCTGTCCGGGGCGCAGGACCTCGACATTCATCGAAACGCTCAGGTCGTCGGTGCTCTGATAGACGGCCTTGTCGGTGTGCAGGTCGGTGATGCGAAGCTCGCCGGTTCCCGGGCGGCGACGGGCACTCTCGTCGAGCGTTTCGGTCGGCCGCTGGTTCATGTACAGATCGATCGCCTGGCGCACGTCGCCCATATAGGTCAGCTTGCCGGAAGCAAGGTACATCGCCTTCGTGCAAAGCGCCGAAATCGACTGCATGTGATGACTGACGAAGAGCACCGTTCGGCCGCTGGAGGCGACATCTTTCATCTTGCCCAGGCACTTGCGCTGGAAATCGATGTCGCCGACGGCGAGGACTTCGTCGACGACGAGGATTTCTGATTGCAGGTGAGCGGCGACCGCGAACGCCAACCGCACGTACATGCCCGAGGAGTAACGCTTCACGGGCGTGTCGAGGAATCGTTCGATACCCGCAAAGTCCACAATGGCGTCGAACTGGCGCTCGATCTCCTTTCGTCGCATTCCGAGGATCGCGCCGTTGAGGTAGACATTTTCGCGGCCGGTGAGCTCCGGGTGGAAACCGGTTCCCACTTCCAGCAGCGAGCCGATTCGCCCATACACTTCGATCTCGCCTTGCGTCGGCTCGGTGATGCGCCCCAGGATCTTGAGCAGCGTGCTCTTGCCGGCGCCGTTGCGGCCGATGATGCCGACGACGTCGCCTTGAGCGATCTCGACCGAGACATCCTGCAATGCCCAGAACGTTTCGGTTGTGGAGCGTTTGAATGGCTGCCGCAGGCGCGCCAACAGCGTCTCGGCCAAGGTCACGTGACGCACGACGTCGTGAGCGATCGTGTAGCTCTTGGAGAGGTTGCGGATCGAAATGGCTGAGCGTGAATCCATGGGATACTTATTTTCCGGGTGCAGCGGCGGCGCGTGGACCCGTGGTCATAAACGGTCGTTCGAAGATCAGGTGAAACACATAACAGGCCGCGAGGACAACCGGCACGCCGATGGCGTACATGATGGTAACCACGGCAGCGGGAGAGGTATGCCACGGTTCGCTCCAGCGGTGTACCAGGAACAGCAGTGGCGTGTGCATCAAGTATAAGCTGTACGAGATCGCCCCCAGAAACACCACGGGACGGCATTCCAGAAAACCCAGCATCAAGCCTTTGCCGCCGCGCTGTTGGCACCAGACGAGCAGAGCGGCCGCCGCTACACCGGCCAAAACATCGAACGGCAGGAACTTCTTTGAATACCAGTCCGTGCCCAGCGCCAGCGCAACCGTCGCCGCAGTGAAGATCACTGCGATCGAGCCGGCGCGGGCTTTGAGCAGATCAAGGACGGGGGATCGACGGCTGGAGAAACACGCCGCGGCCGCGACCATCCCCATAGCGAACAAACCTGAAAACCAGGGGTGCGCTTCGGAGATCGACCAGTGCGTGCGGCCGAGCGCAAAGTGCGGAACCATTCCGACGACGAGCGCAACTACTACGGTCGCCAGAGCTCCCAATTTTCGCCAGACAGGCAATAGCAGAAGCGGGAACAGGAAGTAAATCTGCCACTCGGTTGCCACGCTCCAGAAGGGAGGGTTGATCTTGAAGATCCACGTTGAGTGCAGGTTGTAGACCATCAGCAGGTGGCTGAGGATCACGTCGGTACGCCAGACCGGAAGGGCCAAGCTGAGAAAGACGCCATCGGTGCGTTGCAACGCGGGGAAGACGGCGATCATTAACAGCGATAGCGCCAGAGCCGCATAGTAGGGGGGCAGGATGCGCCAGGCTCTGCGTTTGAGATATCGTCCCGCCCCGCCGCGGAGCTGATCATCAGCCGACCGCGCGACTGGCATCATCAGGCAGAATCCCGAGAGCACGATGAACAATGCCACCGCCTGCTTGGCAGCGCCAAAGACAATGAAGAATCCATAGTTCGCCTGCTGCACACGAGTCACCTCGGACCAGTAGACGTGGTATGCGTGTCCGAGCATGACGTACAGGGCCGCAAGGCCGCGCAGGCCGTCAAGGAAAAGCAGATGTTCGCGCGGCGCGGCGATGGCCGCGGCGTCAGCGGGCGCACGCGACGGTTGTGAGGCCAGCGAGGATTCGGGCAACGTAGCTGTTGTCATACGACCGCCGCCGCCACGGGCTGGGGCTCAAGCACCGTTTCCTTGTGCGCCACTTCGACCGTTCGCTTGCGCGCCGGGAAGAACCGATCGCGAACCCACAGCGACGGGCGTTCGACCAATAAACTCATGATGATTCCAACAACAACGGCCACCGACGCGTAGGTCGCCATCAAGGCGCAGTACATTCCTGCACCCTGTATCGGACCAATACGCGACAGAAACAAGTGATGCACCGGCCAGGAGGCGAGATCGATGTGCCAGAGGTAGATTGAGTAGCTGAAGGTGCCGACGAACGCCAGTGCCCGGCCGGGGTGGCTGGCGACAACGCGCCAGATCGGCGAGCTGCCAGGCTCTATCGACATCAAGGCGATGAGGATGGAGCCGTACCCGAGGTAGAGCAGCGTGTAACCGATTGTGTGGCGGAAGGTATCGGAGGTGTAGAGGCAGGGACTGATCAGCGCCAGCCCGATAACAAAGAGCCAGGGGCGGATCGCGCGGATGCGATTCATCACATTGGGTTTGAACCAGAAGATGTAGCTCAGGAGCACGCCGAAAAAGAGGCTGTCGATGCGGACTTCAGTGGGGAAAGTGGGGTTGGAGTAGTCGTTGCGAACGAGGATGCGGTAGCAGCGCAGGGCAAGGCAAAAGATCGCCAGAGTGATTGCGATGAAGGGGACGCTGCGGACGTCGCGCTTGTGAAATCCGAACAGGCGAAGCGATACCCACAGGACCAGCGGCAGGGCGAGATAAAAATGCTCTTCGACGGCCAGCGACCACGTGTGTCCGATGGTGTGCCAGACGTAATTCTGACAGTGGAGAAGGTTGGGGCGGATCTGCAGGAAGGCATCGTACGCCGATGAGCCGTGGTGCATGAGCTTCACAAATGCATAGGCAACCAGGACGAAATACGCCGGCCAGATTTTAAAGCCCCGGCGGATGATGAACCGCCCGACGTGCAACGATCCGTCGCGCCGAATCTCGCGAAATAGCAGCCCGCCGATGAGAAACCCGCTGAGAACGAAAAACAGGTCGACGCCCGACCATCCACCCCAGCGAAAGACGTATGCGACGGGTCCCATCACGCCGACATTCCTCCACTCGGCGGTGGTGTGATGGAAGATCACCATCAGGACTGCAATCCCGCGAAGAACGTCCAGCTGCAGCCAGCGCGTGTCGGCTCTTGTGGAAGCGGGAGCGCTTGTTGGCCTTTGCGCTGGCGAGCTGGTTGTCTGCCGCCTCGCGCGCGTTCGCAGGAACGGCCGCTCAAATAGCATGTGGAAGAGCACGCAGAATCCGAATGCCAACGGCGCGGCGATTCCCCACATCAATGCCGCTCGCGCCCCTTCGCCGGCGGCCAATTGCTTGAAGTAGTACGAGAACGCCGCGAGGATCGGGGCGTGCATGAGGTACAGGCTGTACGAGACCGCTCCCACAAAAACCATCGCGCGGGATTCCAGAAAGCGGATCGCCAGCGGGCGCGGCTTAGCTGCTGAACATCCCGTCACGCGACGCGCGGCGTAAACGATGGCGGCCGTTACCCCGATCCCACTCAGCAAATCGAACGGAACATGCTTGCGTCCGTGCCAGTCGGTGAAAACCACCAGCGCCACCAGCGCCGCCGCCGCACCGATCGCGATGAGGCCGGAGAATCGGTTCAGCGCTCGCAGGCCGCGCGACTGGTTGGATGAGAAAACGGCCGCCGCTCCGCACATGCCCATGGCGAAGAGTCCCAGGAACCAGGGAAACGACCACGTGAGCGAATAGCGCGTCCCCGCCAGCAGCAGGTGCGGCGCGAGACCGATTACGGTTCCGGTGATCGCCGCCGCGATTGCGCCGAATCGCCGCCACACGGGCAGCAGCAGCAACGGAAAGAAAAAGTAGATCTGCCATTCGATCGCCACGCTCCAGAACGGCGGATTAATCTTGTCGATCCATTCCGGGCGGAAGTTGTAGGCCATCAAGACGTGGGTCACGATGACCGCCGGATCGAACGCGGGCCCGGCGAGTTTGCCCCATGCACCTTGCGGATCGCGCAAAGCGGGAAGGATCGCCGTCAACAACAGGCTCAGCGCCAGCGCGGCATAGTAGGGCGGGAGGATTCGCCAAGCGCGACGCCTGACGTAGTTCCAAAACCCGCCCGGCAACTCGCTGCCATCGACCTTCGCGGCTGGGATGGCGAGGCAGAATCCGGACAGCACGATGAATGTCGCGACCGCCTGGTGCGCGATCGCCAGGATGGGGACGAAGTAAACATGCGCTGCGAACACGCACAGCGCAGCCAGCCCCCGCACGCCGTCAAGGAATGCAAGGTGGGTCGGCGCAACGCCCGGCGCAACTGCGCGTTCGGCAGCCTCCGGAGGATCCAGATTGATCAAGGCAGCTGAGCTCATTCGATCAGATCACGTCCGCGAACTTGCGTTCCATCTTCTTGAACGAGAACGCGCCCCACACGAACAAGATCAATCCGACGGCGGCCGAATACGTGAGGTAGCCCAGGTGAATGTCGCCATCGCCGGTGACAGAGTAGCGCATCGCTTCAACGACGCTGGCCAGTGGATTGAGCATGTAGAGTCGGGCTGCCCACCCCGGCAGCCGCTCCTGCGCCCCGGCCAGCGTGTAACCGACCGGCGTTGCGTACATCAGAAGCTGCGTGAGGACAGGAAGTATGTAGCCAACGTCACGGTAGCTGACCATCAGCGCGGCAAAGAGCAACCCGAGGCCGAGCGACAACATCAGCAGGATCACCAGCGAGATCGGAAAGTACCCGATCGCGGCGCCGGGATTGATCCGGTAATAGATCATCAGCAGAAGCATCATCGACCCGGCGACGGCAAAGTCGGCCAGCGTCGTTACGACCGTAGAGAGCGGCAGCACCAGTCTCGGGAAGTAGACCTTCGAGACGAGGTGCGCGTTGCCGACCATCGACGAACTGCTCTTGGTGAGTGTGCCGCTGAACAGCGACCACGCCAGCTGGCCGGCGAAGGTGATGATGAAGTACGGATACTTCGCGTTGTGCGGCATCTGCGCGATCATGCCGAAAACCAGCGAGAAAACCCCCGCCGCGAGCAGCGGCTGAACGATCACCCACGCGACGCCGAGCAGCGTCTGCTTGTATCGCAAACGAAGATCGCGCCCAACGAGGGTGAACAGCAGGTCGCGGAATTGCCACGTCTCGGCCAGATTCAGCGCGGCCCAGCCGGAGCTGGGGCGAATCGTCAGCAGCGGCCGGGTGGGGGGAGCAGCGGTGGCAGGGGAGGCTACGGTTTCCATGAATTGGTTTGTCCTTACGGGACCTGCAATTTGAGAGTGATGCTGTGCGCCCAGCTTGGGCGTTTCAGCACGCCGTGAACGGCTTCGACCAGCAACATCGCGCTGAGTACAAACGGATGACGATCGAACCATCGGCTGCCGCTCATCACCTGCATGAGCTTGTGATCGCGCACTTCCAGGCCGACAGAGCGAACCAGCGACAACAGATTCTTGTACGACATTTCCGAGACGTGATCGTGGCCGGCGTGGACTTCCATCACAGGCTTGCCGGCGGCGTCGAGCGTTGTTCCCTTGCCTTTGTAATACCCGCGGTAAAGCCGGCCGCCGGATGCCGCATTCGCCAGGCCCGCCAGCCTTTTGAACAGGCTTCCTTTCAGCGGGGTGCTGAGAACGATCAATCCTCCCTTGCGGGTCACGCGCATCAGTTCGCGCAAAGCGGCGGCCGGGTCGGTCATGTGTTCCAGTACATCCGAGAGCGCGACGACATCGAATGTGCGATCATCGAAGGGAAGCCGGTTGCTGAGGTCCGCCTGCTCGAAGTGGCAGTTGTCGTATCCATCGACCGAAGAGGCGAACGCTTCGGCAAACGCAAGCTGATTGGGATCGAGGTTGACTCCGACCATGCGAACGTTCTGCGGCTTGCCCAGCCGGCTGTGCAGCATGAACAGGTGATTGCCGTAGCCGCACCCGACATCGAGCACCGCTTGCGACGGCCGCGAGACGTCGATGGCCGACGCGATGAAATCGAGGATCGTCGTGTCGCGGATCGTTCCGTGGCGAAATCCCAGGACGTCGCCGCGGTTTTCCCATTGAAAGGCGACGCGATTCTCCAGGCACGGGCGGCTGGAGTCGCCTTCGCGATTGATAATGGATGACGATGATGGAGCGGAAGTAATAGTCATTGACTTTTGTTGGCGATGGGTGAGCCGTTATCGCCCGGCGCTGGCGTGCGGGGAATGGGAAATCGGTGCGCCGCCGACTGCAGCGCCACCAGCGACGGCGACCGGCGGCATGTCGGTCTCAACGGATGTCATCCCCAGGCCGCCGTGTGAGCGGGCCCACTCGCTCTCGACGATCTTGCGGAACTCCTCGCGGAACCGCGCGGAGCTGAATCGCTCGGCATTGGCGCGAATGGCCGCGGCGTCCCACGCGATGTCGCCGCTTTCAAATTCGATGATCGCGCTTACCAGGCTGTCGGCCGTCTGTTCCTTGAAGAACAAGCCGGTCACTCCTTCGACAACGGTCTCCGTCGCTCCGCCGCGTCCGAAGGCGATCACCGGCGTGCCGCACGCCTGCGCTTCCAGCGGCACGATGCCGAAGTCTTCCTCGGCCGCAAAGATAAACGCGCGCGCCCGCTGCATCTGCTCTTTGAGCTTTTCAAACGGCTCATGACCCACCAGCGTCACGTTCTTCGCGGCCATGGCCTTGAGTCGTCTGAAATCCGGGCCGTCGCCAACGACGATCAGCTTGCGGTCGGGCAGGCGATTGAAGGCCTCGATGATCAGGTCGATGCGCTTGTACGGAACCATCCGCGAGGCCGTCAGGTAGTAGTCATCCTTCTTCGGATGCAGCGTAAAGTTGTCAACGTCAACCGGCGGATAGATCGGTGTAGAAGGCCGCCGGTAGATCTTCTGGATTCGACGCGCGACGAACTTGGAGTTGGTCAGGAAAACGTCCACGCCGTTAGCTGAGCGGGAATCCCAGTTGCGGATGTAATGCAAAACTGCCCTTGCCATCAGCGAGCGAAAGCCCCAGCGCAATCCCGCTTCCGCCAGATACTGATGCTGCAAATCCCACGCGAAACGCACCGGCGAATGGCAATAGCAGACATGAAGCTGATCCGGTCGAGTGATCACGCCCTTGGCTGCGACGTACGAGCTGGAAATAACCAAATCGTAATGCGACACATCCAGCTGCTCGATCGCCAGCGGCATCAGCGGGAGATAGTGCCGGTGCTTGCTCTTTGAGAACGGAAGCCGCTGGATGAAACTCGTCTTTACATGTTTTCCGAGAATGAATCCGCGCTGGTCGGCCGGGAGAAAATCGAACAAGCTGAACAGGTCCGCCTCGGGATAGACGCGCAGAATCTGCTCCAATACACGTTCCGCGCCCGCGTACGTGTAGAGAAAATCGTGGACGACCGCGATTTTTCGATGGCTGGCCATGGGGGCCTTAAGGGAGCGAAACCTGCTTGGGCAACGTCTTGGGCGTCGCCTTCTCCAAATCCGCACGCAGCGCATCCAGTCGCTTTTGCTGGTCGGGCGGCATCGTCAGGCTGCCCGGCAGGGCGGTGATCTCGGTCTCGACGCGCTTGGCTTCCTGCCGCCGCCCGCTCTCGAGGAGGATCTCGCCGAGGTGCAGTCGCCATTCGACGCTGCCCGGATCCAGTCGCAGTGCCTGCCGCAGCGACGCAACGGCCGCATCGTACGAGCGCTGCTTGGCGAGGATCAGCGCCAGCGTGTCGTGAAGGGTCGGAATGTTGGGCTCGGCCTGGGTGGCTGCGGTGGCCAGCTCGCGCGCTTCGTCGAGCTTCTCGCCGCGCTTCAGCAGGATCATCGCGAGGTTGTTCAACGCAACCACCGTCTTCGGATCGCCCTTGATCGCGCGGCGATACAATTCCTCGGCTCGCTTTTCGTCCTTGAGCGCGCCTTCGCATTGGATCGCCATCGCCACCAGCGCGGAGACCGGAGCATCGGGGCGCTCCACGATCGGCTGAAGCACCTCGATGCTCTTGTTCACGAACTCCTGTTTCTTCAGACGGACCGCCGCGCCGTTCCACGTCTCGCCGAGGAGCGAAAGCTCCTCGGCTGCGTTCGGCGGGATTGCCGTGCGGACGCGCTCCAGCCACTGCACCGTCTGATCAGCGCTCAGCGGCGCCTGGTAAACGATATGCATCCAGTGCTTTCGCCAGACCGGGTCTTTCTGCGCCAGCGGCCACAGGAGGTTGGCCGCGTCTTCGGATTGATCGGCGGAAATCAGCGCCAAGACGTATTCAAGAATGATGCCCCCCGATGGATCTGGCGAGGCCATCGCCGTAGCCATGTACGGCCGAAGCTGCGCGACCGCATCTTTGGGCAGCTTGAGGCGAATTAGCGCCCGGGCAATTGCGACATCTGCAAACATCGCGTTGGCTGGAGCGCGATTGCGCCAGACTTCAGCGACGTTCTTGGCTTCGCCCCAGCGCCCCGCGGCTGCGAGCACTTCGTATGCCATCCGGGGCTGTACGATCTGCGTGGGGAAGGTCTGAACCGCCCGCATGACGACTGATGCGGCGTCGTCGTACTTGCCAATCTTCATGTACAGCCGCGTCGTCACTTCCTGGATTTCCCACAGCTGCAAATTCGCGTCGGCGATCTTGCGCAGATCAGCGGTGACCTGCTCGAGGTTTCGGTTATCTCGGCGGCCATTGAGCACAACCTTGATTGCGTCGGCGGCCGCCGGCGCATCAACCGGGCGCTGGAAGTACAGCACCGCCAATGCGCGAAGCTGCAAATCGTCAATCGCCGCTTTGAGCGTCTCGGCTTCGCTTTGCAGCGCCGCCAGGTTCGCGTCGCCCGGCGATGCTTTCAGACCGGACTGCACCGCCGCGATCGCATCGTCTGCCTTGCCCAGCGAAGCGCAATAAACCGCCAGAGCCCGCCATGTCACCACGCTGCTCGGGGCTTGCAGAGTTGCATTCTTAAAATGCTTCAGCGCCTCTTCCGGACCAACATAGCGCGAATAGAAATCGGCCAGCAGCAAGTCCCGTGTCCCGGGTTTCTGCTCGATCTTTTCCAGCAGTGCAAGCGCCTTCTCCGCCTCCTGCATCTTGCCTTGCGACGCGTAAAGGTCGGCCGCGAATTGCACGATCACCGCATCGGGTTTCTCCAGCAGCTTCTGGCAAATCGCCTCGGCCTTGTCCAGCTCGTTGCGCTGCCGGTAGAGCACTGCCTTGAGCAGTTCCGATCTCCCCGAACCAGCATCGTCTTCATCGGTCTTCTTCAGAAGCTCCAGCGCCCCGGCGGTATCGCCGCCCTGTGCCCGGAGCAATGCCGCCTGTCGTCGCTGATCGGCGCTGGTCGACTGCGCCTGCGCCACGCGATCGAGGATCGCGCGCGCCTTGTCGAACTCATTCTTTGCTTGCAGCAATCGGGCCAGATAGAGGGCAACCTGGTTGTTTCCCGGATCCTGATTCGCCGCCGCGTTGAGCTCGTTAATCGCCGGGTCGATCTTCCCCAGCCGCTCGAGCACCTGCGCGAGCATGAAGCGCGCCTCGCCTGAGGTTGGCGCTTTCTGGATCACGTCGTTAAGAAGCTGCGCCGCCCGCTCGAGATCCTGCTGGCTGCTTGCTCCGCTCATCATCCAGCGGGCCCGTGCCGTGCGCCAGCGCGTTCCTTCACCGGGGGTAAGACTCTTGACCCGCTCGATCGTGCGGTCCATGAATCCCCGATCCGCTCGCGCGCCCGGCGATTCCATCGCGCTCTGCTGAACGACGAGGTTCTCAGGGTTGGCGTCACCCAGCGCAATCCATTCATCCTTGGCTTTGGGATCCTGCATCAAGTCCAGGTAGCGGGCGAGCAGCAGTTTCCACTGCAGGTCGTCCTTGGTCGGGCTCTTCTCCTTTGCACCCTGCAGAAACGCCAGACCTTCGGCGGCCGAGCCGCGCAAGAGCAGGTTGACCGCCCGCGAGTACGCCGCCGCCGAGGTTACCCCGCCGCTTGTCTTTGCCAGTTTCGCAAAGCACTCGTCTTCCAGGCCGAGGTTGTAGGCGCTGCTCACCGCCGCCAGCTGCAGCAGCGTGCTTTCCGTCAGCTCCGGCCGCGCCAGTGCTTTCTTCAGGGCCGCCGAACCCTGCTCTTTCCGCGCCGTCCTGCAAAGCAGCGACACCTGGATCGGCAGCGTGTATTCCTCCTTGGGCAACTGCTCCTGCACCTGGTCGACCAGTTTGAGTAGATCGTCCGCGCCGCTCACCTTGCCTTGTTCGATGTTGGCAAACCAGACGCGCGCCAGGTTGAGAACCCCCGCCGGCGCCGACGGCGATCGCTGCACGGCCTCTCTGGCCGACAGCAGGGCGTTGCCATAGCTCTTGGATTCCAACTGCACGGCCGAGAGCCGCACCAGCGGCAGGTACCACGTCGCGTTCTCGACCTTGACCCGCTTCCACTGATTGATTGCCAGTTCGTTCTCGCTGAGCTGCGCGTATGCTTCTCCGAGGAAGAAGCGCAGGTACGTGTTGCGCGGCTCGGTGCTGAGCGCCTTCTCGCAGACATCCATCAGCTTCTTGGGATTGCTCCCCATCACGTCCGCGCCCTGCTCGAGCACCACCGACCACGCCTGCGCCACCGGATCCGCCTGCTTGCTCGCCAGTTCCGCCTTCAGTGCGTCGGACTTGTCCGGCTGCTGGTCCTGGCGAAGGGCCAGCGCCCGCAGCGCGATCATTTCCACGTCAACGTTCGGATCCTTCAGATCGAGATCGTCCGTGAATTGAATCACGTCCTTGGGCCGGTTCGATTCCCAGTGCCGTCGCACCAGCGCCTTGATCGTCTGCTTGCTCTGCTCCTCGCCCTTAAGTTTGCTCAGTTTCTGCAACTGCTTGAGCGAGTCGTCGTACAACCCCAGCTCGTTAAGTTGCTGAACAAGGATGCCGGCGAAATCCGCGTCGACCGGCGGCTTATTGGCCGCGTCCTGGAGGAGCTTCTTGGCCGTGTCGTAGTCGGCGGTCAGCGAATGCGCATATCCTTCCAGCAAATCACGCCGCGCATCGCCGCGCGCCGGAAGCTTGAGATTTTCAACGCGCTCGATGATCCTGTCGTTCGGCCGGCGCAGGTCTTCCATTAACGCCAGCGCCGCCATGTGCGAACGCACGTTCAGTGGTTCGACTGCACACCAATCGTTTGCGATGTTCAACGCCTCTTCAAATTTTCGCAGCCGGGCCAGCGCGGTCGTCTTGTGCTGCAGCGCTCTGGCGTCGTCCTTGTGATCCTTCAGGATCGTGTTGGCGGTATCGATCATTTCCGTCGTAAAGCCGTAATTCGCGTACAGCTCCAGCAGCGACTGCCGCTCCTCAAGCCGCTTGGGATCCAGCTCCAGCACGCGCCGCAGCGCATTGATCGTCTGTCCCACCGTTCCCGGATCCTTCGGATTGACCTTCGGCCGCTCCTTCACGTAAACCGCAAGCACATCCAGATCGCTCCAGTAGCGACCGAGGTATTCCGTGAGCTTGAGGACCGCCTCTTCGCTTCGACCTTCTTTCGCCGCGGCCAGACCTTCAACCCGCAGTCTTTCCAGACGCCGCGTGTCCCGCTGCTTGCGATACACAACCGCGCCGGCGCCAAGCCCTGCAATGACCAGCATGGCGATGACGAGGAAGGTAATCCGACGCTTGGTTTTTGCTTTGATACTCATGATCGCGTGATCCCGCGCACTAAAGTGACAATCGTCTCACGGATGATCCCAAGATCCATCCGCCAGCTCCGATTCTCCACATATTCAATGTCGTATTTGATCCATTCCTGGAAATCCAGCCCGCGCACGCGCGTTCGCCGGACCTGCCAGAGTCCCGTGATTCCCGGGCGAACGCTCAAGCGCGCTTCGCGCCACGGCGGGCAGTATTGATTCTCGCTCTGCGGGCTCGGCCGCGGGCCCACGACCGACATATGCCCGAGCAGCACGTTAATGAACTGCGGCAGCTCGTCAATGTTGGTCATTCGCAGCAAGCGCCCGACACGCGTAAGCCGCGGATCAAAGTCCATGTAAAACTGCGGCCCGTCTGCCTGATTGTGCTGTTGCAGCTCCGCCTTGATCTGCTCGGCGTCTTTCCGCATCGAGCGAAACTTGATGCACGGGAATTCCTTCCCGCCCATCGTCTCGCGCTTGTGGGCGAAGAAGAACGGTCGGCCGTCTTCGAGCCAGATCGCCAGCATCACTAACGGATACAGCGGCAGCGTCAGAAGCAACGCGACCATCGCGAATGCAACGTCGAACGCGCGCTTGCTGGCGCGACCCAGCGACGAAATCGGCCGCGGCTGCACCGCGCGCGAAAACGTTGCCGGGCTTGTCGGTTCGATTTCTCCCCACACGAGCGATTCCACCGCCGGCCGCGCCGATGCGTCATCCCAGAGCACCGCCGGACCAATCACCGCCGGGGTCTCGCCGTTGAGCTTTCGCCCGGCGCCAACCCAGACCGGACCAACCAGCTGCACCGATTCCGCCACGTGAGCGTCTTCGTCCACCCAGCCGGTGGTCGGCGCGATTTTCCCGTTGCCGTTGCTGCGCTTTCCACTGTATTCCTTGGCGCGACGGATCGTTGAGTCAGGACGATGCCACACCTGCACGAGGTTTCGCATGAACTGCATCACCTCGTCGTCCATCGCCCGGTCGTACACGCTCCCCTTGAGCGACACAGTCGCCCGGTACTGCACGGGCACGCTTTGCCGCAGCCGCCGCCAGCCGACGCGCGGCTCGGTCGCCGATTGCCACGCCCGTGCGATCGCGCGATCACGCGTGAGCGCCATGCGCGTCACGCGCGAGTCCGATCCGCCATACAGCCGTTCGAATCGCACGAACCGCTTGCTGAGCGGATCCGTCACCACGCGCTCGCTGTAGCCGCGCTCGCGCTCGTCGTGCAGACGCACGCACAGCACGTCGGGCTGATCCCAGAACAATTTCTCCACCAGCCGACCGAGCTTGAAAACCGCCAGCGAGCTCGGATCGGTCAGAAGAAACAACTCCGCCCCGTCCACGATTTCCGACGGCTCGCCTTGCCGCACAACCTGAACGCCGCGCGACGCCCAATAGCGGTCGTGCAACTGCGTCGGCGTCAGTCCCCACACGCGCGGCGGCGTCGCCAGATGCGCGCTCGGCGCCTGCTGCCCGGCCGCTTCAATTGGCCGAACCGCCTGCTCTGCCGCATTGCCGTTGCCGCCGTCGTCCACTACCGAATTGACTTCGGGCGCACTGATCATCAGGAAGCCGCCTTCGTCGGCGTCGACACATCGTCATTTGATGCCGCTTGAGCGCTGGAGATCGGAGTGGTCGCGGAGACCGGACCAAACGGGCCGGCGTTGAACCCGCCGCCCACCGTGCCGATCCCGTTGCCATTGCCGCCGCTGCCCAGGCCGTCGGCGTTGAGGCCGGTGCCGGCGCCGCTCGATGCGACCGCGCGGGCCATCGGACCAAAGCGGCTGGACTGCTCCACGCCGCCGCCCATCGCCGAGCCGTCCTGCGGCATGCTGGTGCGAAGCGTCGTGCTGTACACCGTCATGTCTTCGCTCTTGGCGCGGTTGAACACCACGCCGGCGACCTTCGCGCCGATGCTCAGCAGGTGCTGAACGCTCTTCTCCGCCAGCGGGCGCTGCTCGCCGCGCGACACGCACAGGATCACGCCATCCACCTGCGCCGCGACGACCGAAGCTTCCAAACTTCCGGGCACCGGGCCGGTATCGATCAGGATCGTGTCGTAACGCTTGCGGCAAGCGTCGATCACGCGGCGAACCGCCAGCGGCGAAAGCTTGCTGGCGTGCTGCGCAGTGGCGCTGCCCAACGGGAGAATGCTGAGGTTTGGAATGCCGGTCTCCGCGACGCAATCTTCCAGCGTTTCGCCGCCGATCACGTCGAGCAATCCGACCGATGCCTTCTGCTGCGCCACCAGCGCGCTGGCCACGTCTTCTTCCTTTAGGTATCCGAGCTCGACGAGCACTTCGCCCAGCCGCGCGCGATTGCCGCTGGCCAGTTTCAATGCTTCGGCAAGCTGGTTCTCGGTGACCAGACCTTCCTTGGTGAGGATGCGTCCGATCTTGCGGCGCACGATCGTGTTCGCGCGAGCGGTCAAGCCGCCGCCGATCACGTCGCAGTCGATGACCAGCGTCTTGCTGTCGGCGGCCGCGAAGCTCACGCCCAAGGCAAGCGTCAAGCTCGTCTTACCAGTTCCCGACACCGGCGAGGTAATCGAGAAGACCTGCTTCTCGCGGCTGCCTTCCCAGATCTGCAATAGCGTGCGGATCTGGTGCACGAAGTGCGCCGTCAGCGCCGCCTGCGCCGGGTCGGCCAGGTCGTCGGGCAGGTTCGGCAGGATGCCGAGCATCGGGTTGGAGCTCATGCTCGCCCGCGCGTCTTCCGGCGAGCGGAAGCGGCGATCCATCAAACCGATCAACAGCACGATACCAAAGCCAAGGCCGATTCCGCCGATGCCGCCGGCGCCGGCCAGAGTCGTGCGATCATCCTTGAAAACAAACGGGCGGTCGCCGTCGCTGATCAGCGTGATGCGCCCGGTCATCTTCGACTCGACGCTGAGCTGATCGATACGCGTGCGGACTTCCGCCAGGTTCGACTTGGTCACTTCCTCCTGCTGCTTGAGTTCTTCTACCTTCACGCGCTGCAATGAAAGCTCCATCACCTCTTTGCGCTTCTTCTCGTACAATTCGGTGACCAGAGCCAGGCGCGTTCTGATCTTGTCGGGATTGTCTGCGTCGGAAATGGGTCCCGCGGAAGCGGTCACCAGGCCTTGATCGATCAACCGCCGGGCCTTCTTCGCTGCGTCTTCGGCTTCCTCGGTCGCGGCCGCGATCCGGTTCTTGTACTCCTTGATTTCGGGGTGATTCTCCATCCGGCCGTTGGCCCGCGCTTCCTTGAGCCTGCGTTCGGCGTCACGCTTGACCTCCAGCGCTCTGGCGATGGCCGGGAACCGCATCTCCAGGTCTTCCATCGTCAACTCGCGCGCTTGCGTCGGAGCCGGGGCTGCGGCCGGCCGCGTCGTCGGCAGCACCGTCGCCACCTGCGCCAGCTTCAGTTCCAGCTCATTTCGTTCCGAGTCGATCTTGTTCAGATCGGTCGTCTTGGCTTGATAGGTCGCCTCCAGGTCCCCAGTCGCCAACTGTTGAGACAACGCGAGAATCTGCTGCCGCTTCGCGCCAAGATCCGATTGCAGGTTGGTCAGCATCGCCTGCAGCAGTTCCAATCGCTTCTCACCGCTCTTCACGTCCCCTTCGATGTGAATCTTGTTGTACGCATCGATCACCGCTTTCACCGCCGCCTGTGTGGCGGTCGGGTCCAGGTCGGCAAAGTGCACGTTGATCAGCTCACCACGCCGACTCACCGTCAGGCTCTTGGAGAACTCCGCTGCCGCCTCCACAGAGTTTCCTCGGCGCATCGCCTGCCAACCCTCGTTCTCCATCGCCATGTCCATCACGCGCTGGCTGTGAATGAGCTGCGTTTGCGTTTCGACGAATTGGTCGAACATCGCCATCGGCCCATTTTCATCCAGCTGTTTCAGGATCGTGGGCAACACCGGAACGACGCGAATCTGCCCGATGCTCATGTGCAGCTTGTTGCCGGCGCGCCATCCCAGCACCGCGCCGCACGCCGCCCCGACCATTGCCAGCGCCATCGCCCACTTGTACCTGCCGCGCAGCAGCAGGTGGATGCGCTGGATCATGTTCGTGTGCTGCACGCCCAGGATCTGTTCCGGCGCTTCCATATCCGCGAACGCTAAATCCCGATCGCGGTCCGTTATTGCCAATTGCATGTTCTGTCTCATGATTACTTCACTCCCAGCCGGATGGTGTCAATGATCGTGCGATACCCACTCACCAGTTCCTTGAAAATCTCGTCCCGCTCCTGCGGGGGATAGTTCACGTCCGTTATGACCTGTACCTGCGCCGCTCCGTAAAAACGCTTCTGAAGGTCCGAGGCCTGCGCCTCCACCGAGTCCATGTCGCGCTGTGTGCGGCCGTCGGGCATGATCATGAAGTTGGCCACGTGCATCGACTCGGACTTCTGGAACGTCCGAAATTCGAACTCGTACTCCATTCCCTTGATGGTCAGGTCGCCGACCTGCCAGTCCTTGGGTTTGCCCGACATCTTCCGATAACCCTGAGCCACGTAACAGATCGGCGGGTAGTGCGAGAGCAGGTCGCGCGCATCGCCGCACTGCACCAGCAGGATCGTCGCGCGCCGCCCCGTCACGACGTTCTTGAAATTCTTGCAGAAGTGAACGTTCGGCCGAAGCATCTTCGCCGCCGCCGGCGGCAGTGGGGCGTCTTCGCCGATCCAGTCGCCCACGCGCTCGGGAATCTGCTTGCGCGACTCGCGAATACGCTCGTGGTATGGCCCGGCGTCGTTGGGCGCCGCCAGCGACTGCATGTCCACCGCCGCGCCGGCGAGCAAGCCCAGCGAGAGCAGCGATACAATTGTGTTCCTTCCGAAATTCATACGTCTCTTCTCGATACTCGTCGTCAGCTAAGTGCTGGCCAGCGTATACGTCGTTACCGGGATCATCGCCCAGCGCAGCACGCGCACGATGCTCGTCAATATCACGAACGCCACCACAAGCATGATCCAGCCGGTAATGTCGTGAAATTCCGCAGCTCGCTCCTGGGTCACAGTCCAGCCCGCAACGGTCTGGGAAACCTGCCCGTAGAGCCACACGGTTGGCACCAGTCGGATCACATTGCAAATGATCGCGGTCAGCGGACTTGCCGCCAATATCAACAGCCGCACGTAATGCCGCAGCGGCGTAATAAAAGCGAAGATGTAGCATACCAGAATCAGCGTAAAAACCATCCGCATTCCGTTGCACGCCTCTTCCACCAGGACGTCGTGGCCGTTGATCCGAAGGGCGTTTCCGTGACGCTCCACGTTGGCCCCGAGCACTTCCAGAGTCGTCTGGGTAGCCTCGGCGGTCGCCGTCTGCATCGGGATCGCCATCCACGCCCTCACGCGGCCGGGCACCGGCACCAGGAACACCAGCGCCAGGAAGGCCGGCAGGAACCGGAACAGGATGTCCTTCCCGACCACCGTCAGGAAGCACCCAACCGCGACCAGCACCGCGCCAAAGTGAAAGAACGACTGAAGCTCCCCGCCTCGATAACCCAAATCCCACATGAACCAGCCGCCGCCGATCAGCGCCGTGCCGATCAGGCTGCGGCTTGGCTGGCACTGGCGGATCCGCCCCTTACGCACCCAGACCAGCCACGCCACCGCAATCGGCACCAGCAGCACATGGCTGGACTCGTCGTCCACCATCGCAATGTGGAACATGTCTCCCCACGCATTGCGCGTAGCGAACACGCCGGCGGCGATCGCCAGCACGGCGGCAACCAGGTGCCACACCGTCCACTGCTTCCGATGTTCGTGTCGTTCGGTCATTCTTACTTTAGTGTTTCTTGTTGTCCGGCCCGAGCAGTTGCTCGACTACCATCTGTCCCCGCGCCACTTTCGCGCCCGGTCCCAGCAACGATCGCACGATCACCGCCCCCGCTTCGACTGTCGCTCCCTTGAGCACCACCGAGTCGTGCACGCGGGCGCCGCTGCCCAGGCTTGCTCCCGGCTCGACGATCGAAAACGCCGGGTGCCACTGCTCCGCATACGGCGACAAATCCACCGCCGTCGAATTTCCATTGCTCGCTCGCGCCCGTCGACGCAGCGCTGAAAGATAATCTGAAACATTTCGAACCGGCACGGAGCTGGGCGTGTCGCGCTCGAGCACTTCCACCCGGCGACCCTGCGCGATTCCCGGCAACGCCTGCTCCTTCATGTCCACAAAACCCTCGTCAGCGATGCCGCGAAGCGCCACGCACTTCACCAGCATTAAGCCGCTGGGCGTTCCATCGCGGTGGGCAATCACGCAAACGTCCGCGTTGCATTCCGCCAGCGCCTCGGCCAGTTCCACCAGCGGATCGATCAAGAGCTGCGCCGCATTGCCGACCAGCAGGTAGTCATCATCCGCATACCCGCTCGAGAGGTCCTTCAGCACGCCACCCGTTCCGCGATATTCCAGCGGATCGCGCTCCACCGACATGATCGCGTGCTCGTGTGCGCTGGGAGTTCGAGGTTCGATCGCATCGCGATCGACCATCACCCGCACCTGCAACCGCCGCAGCGACAGGTGCCGCGCCAGCCGGATCGTCTGCGCGTGCCAGTAATCCAGCAGCGAGCAATCCGCATCCACCGGCAGGTCCAGCACCGATCGCTGGATCACCTGCGACAGCCTCGTCGCCCGGACCGACCCCCCGAGCAGAACCACCGCCGCCAATTTCTGGAGATGTCGACGCGCCTGCGACGATGAATGGCCGTGCACGGGCGCCGCTTGTTCCGTCGCCTTGTCGGCGGCGCTAGCGGCAATCTCAGCAGCGCTCGTGCTTGTCTTCAATCCCGTCGTTGACATGTTCCTCTACCCACGCACACCCGACGGCCAATACATCAGCCGTCTCGTTCTGGTTACTCCCAATCCAGTGCACCCACCGATTGATTTGAGTCGATCCGCCCTGCGGCATGCCTGCTTACGACAGGCTTTGCCACTCGCGCACCATCGTATGAACCGCAGCAAGACCTGCCAGCGAAAAATACGGAGAATCCACCAGCTCCGGCCGCGCACCCACGCGCGCGGCAACCGAGCTGCTCCGCATTACTGTTTAACGGCTCAATCAACTGCTTGTTTCACCTCGCGTTACGATTTCTTTTCCGTCAAGGTCTGTTAATTTAGGCAAGGCTCCGCCCCCGTCGACTGCGCGGGACTTTATGGGTCCAGTCGATTCATCTATCCCAATAGGCTGCATACGCACGGCTCCTGTCGGATGCGCGTATCTCGCTCGCATGCCTTTGTGTTCTTCTCGTCTGGTCCGAGAACCCGGCCGTCCCTGGCGCCTAGATGGGTTCCAATAGCGATCCGTCAATCTCCAGGCTCACTCCGCGGCCCAAAGTGTTGACCTGCAGTAACAATCGGTCGTTTTTGGAGCGCCCGTCAATCACACCCTGCAATCCCCGAAATGGTCCCGACCGCACCTCCACTCGCACTCCCTCTTTCAGAAACGGGTACGCCATCAGCGCCGCCGTGTTCGCCAGCGCCATGGATAAGTTCCGCAATTCCCAGTCGATCAGCTGCTGATCGGCCACCTTGATGATGTGCGCAACACGCCGCGTCCGATCCGCGATGTACGCCTGCTCGATGCTGCCTCGCAGAAATATGTAGCCAGGAAAGAGCGGCTCATCCACCACCGCCTTGCGCTTCCCATAATAACGCACGGAACGCACGAGCGGCAGGAAGTGTGCAATCGACAGCGCCGCCAGATCCTCCGAGAGGACCTTCTCCTGCCGGCTCTTCGTGTGCAGCACGTGCCAATCGCCACTCGCGACAGTTACATCCATCGCTGCACCTATCGGCGCGACATTAGACGCAGTTTGGCCAGCGATTTGTGAGGCCGATAAAATCATACCTACCCATTGTCCCAGTACGCACGCATGCGCACCAGCGCGCATCGCGAGTCGTCGTTACGCCACTATGATATCACGAGGATAACGCAGCGCAGTTGGAGCTGCGATCGAAGCGTCGAGGCCACGGGGCGACACAGATTACCTATCTTCTCATCTGCGTAGACCTGCCGAGGCAATTATGAAAGAGTCGGAGGAGAATTCTGCTTTCCCAACCGAACCCACGTCATGGTCAGTTGGCCAGGTTTGTTCGTGGAATGCCGCACCCCAAAATGTTTGCTAGCCCATGAGAATGCGTAAGTTGCATCACATTGTTCACTGCATGGAAATGTCAATTCAGCGCGTCGTAGAGCGATTTATCCGCCGTTTGTGCTCCAATAAATATAGCGCAAATTCATCTTGCCAAGGGTTGATGGCTGTGTATAGTTGGACCATCGCGGCTGGGTCTCCCCGCCTGCGTACGATGTGGGAACATTTCCCGTTCGCGTTCAGTGGGTAGTGTGTTTGGTGTTATTGAAAAGGAGTGGTGGGTATGAACCTTCGAAAACTTTTATCGGTCGCTTTTGCTGGCGCGATGCTTCTTGGAGCTTCAGCGATCAGCCAGGCGAACACGATCTTCGTGTCGCTGATCAATGTGACGCCTGCAGCGGCGCCGTTCGCGGGCAATTTCCAATGGAACTATCAGGCGATTCTGAAGCCGCAAAGCCAGCTTCGCACTGGTGATTTCTTCACAGTCTACGATTTCACTGGATTCCTGGGCTTCCCCGTTCCCAGCGTGGTTGCCGGTGTTGGCGCCCCGGCTGCCGCCAGCTGGACAGCCTCAAGCCTTCCGGTCGGGCCAGCGGCTCCGGGAACCCTCCCGGTTGATACCGCGATTCCGAACATTACCTGGACGTACTCGGGTCCGAATTTCCCGCCCGATGCGAACTTCCCCGGTCTCACGACTTCCGACATTATTTTGGGCACGTTCTCGGCCGTCAGCAACCTCCCGATTGCCAACAAGACGTTGCACAACTACACGGACCAGACCACGGAATACGACACCAATCAAGGCGTCTTCCGTCCCCTGCAGGGCCACATCGGTACAGTGGATGCACCGTCCGCCGTGCCGGTGCCGGCATCGGCTTGGGCAGGCTTGGTGCTCCTCGCGGGCTGCGGTATCGCCCGTCGCTTGAAGAAGGCGACTGCCTGATAACTGATTCATCACCACTCTGATACTCCCGGGAGGGCCGATTCGTCGGCCCTCCTTTCTTTTTGCGCATGTTGTTCAATTCCGGATCCCGATAATCCGCGCGGGCGGGGACGGTCTGCGCCGTTTGTGTGGACACGACCCGCACGCTCGGCGCAACCGCTACAGTTTCCATCGAAATTCCCATCTTGCGCAGCATATCCCGTTTGCCCGGCTTACCGCCGTTTGTGATTTCCCACTTGGAGTTTGATCTCTCAGAGGAGTAAGCGGCTGGCGCGTGCGTCGCGGCCGCTGTCGACCGTCGAGCGATTCAAACCTCCCACCAAAGTGAGGAATCGCTATGACGTTCGGGCAAACAAACAGCAACCACTCTCGTCTCAACGTGACTACCCGCCGGGCGGCCAAGCGCCCACAACGGGTCATCGACGCGGCTGTCTTTGAATCGCTGGAGCGGAGAGATCTGTTCACCAGCGCGGGACTGCAGCCGCCGTCCGATTTTCCCGTGGGTGGTTTCCCACTGGCGGTCATCTCTGGCGTGGATTTCAATCGCGACGGGAAAACCGACATCGCAACCGCCGACTATGCGGCGGGAACCGTCTCGGTCCTGCTCGGAAATGGCGACGGTACATTCTCGGCGGCGATCAGCTCGAGCACCGGGCAGGGGCCCAGCGGACTGGCGGCAGGTGACTTCAACGGCGACACCATCCCCGATCTGGCCGTCGCCGCGCGAACGATCAACACCGTCGCCATTCTTCTGGGCACAGGCAGCGGAAGTTTTGCCGCGCCAATAAATTTTTCGAGCGGTGGATCCTATCCGTCAGCGGTTGCGGTCGCCGATTTCAATGGCGATTCAAAGGCCGATGTCGCCGTCAGCAACAACTCGGGTGTCGGCGTGCTGCTGGGTAATGGCAACGGCACGTTCGCGTCTACCGCGACCTACAGCAGCGGCGCTGGAGCCCCGGCTCACCTGGTCGCCGCCGACTTCAACGCCGACGGCCGCGCGGACCTGGCGACGGCCAACAGCTCTAGCGCCAACGTTTCGGTCTTGCTCAACAACGGCGCCGGCGCGTTCGGTTCGGCGCAGCTTTTGGGTGTGGGTACCGGGCCGACGATGGTGGCCGCTGCCGATTTCAATAACGACGGCAAGATGGACGTCGCGTCGGTGAACAGCTCGGTCAATACGATATCGATTCTACGCGGCACCGGCGGCGGCGCGTTTGCCAGCGCTGTGAGCTTTGCCGGCGGCAACGGCAACACCGCCATCAGCGCCGGCGACTTCAATCTCGACGGCAAGACAGACCTGGTCGTGAATCTCCCGTCAAACGACGGCGTTGGCGTGCTCTGGGGCAATGGCGACGCCACGTTCAGCGCGCCCGCTTCGTATGTCACCGGGCCTGCGCCTTCCGGGATGACAATCGCTGACCTCAACGGCGACACGTACAAGGACTTGATCGTCGCCAACCAGTTTGGCAACACCGTGAGCACGATGCTCTATTCGCCGGTGGCGCCTCCACCGGACACCAGTGCGCCTACCGTTTCTGCGATTTCGTTCGTGAACATGGGTAGTACGGGTACCACCAGCAGCAGCGGCAATGACTTTGCAGCCGTGGCCGGGAGCGGAAGCGCGTACAACTTCAAGGTCACGTATAGCGACAACATCGCGGTCAACATCGCTACGCTCGACGGCAGCGACCTTCTCGTGACCGGTCCCGGCGGATATTCGCAGCTGGCAAGCTTCCTCTCGGTGGATGCGACAACCAACGGCAGGCCGCGCACTGCGACCTATCGCCTCACAGCGCCCGGGGGTGGCTGGTCGCTGAATCACAACGGCGCGTACAGCGTAAATCTGCAAGGCGGGCAGGTGTCGGACACGAATTCCAATGCCATGGCTGCCTCAGTGATCGCGACGTTCCAGGGCACGGTTACCGTTCCGGACTCGACAGCGCCGGTGGTCGCGGGCGTATCGCTCCCGCCGCTGACGGCCGCAGGCTCGACGGCTTACAACTTCACCGTCACGTTTTCCGATAACCTGGCGATCAACGCCACGAGCTTCGACAGTCAGGACATTCTTATTCAAGGGCCTGGCGGATTTGCGCAGTGGGCCGCGCTTGTTTCGGTTGACGTACCGGGCAACGGCCCGACGCGAACGGCGACCTACCGCGTTGTCCCGCCGAGCGGTAGCGCCACCTGGACCACCGCGCACAACGGCAATTACGCCGTGGTTCTCGGAGCGCCCGGAGTCCTTGATACGACCGGCAACTCGGTCCCCTCCGCCAACCTCGGCACGTTTACGGTGAACGTCGGCGGCAACCCGCCGCCGGCTGCGCCCGTGGCAAATGCCGGCGGGAGCTACAACGTCAGTGAAGGCGGCAGCGTTTCGCTCAACGGCTCGGCGAGCTCCGGCACGAACCTCACTTACGCCTGGGATCTCGACGGCGACGGCGTCTACGGCGAAACCGGCGGCGGCGCAACCCGCGGCAGCGAAACCGGCGCGACTCCGACGTTCTCCGCCAGCGGCCTCGATGGCGCCGGCGCGTTCAACGTCAGCTTAAAGGTCACCGATTCGGCCAACCAAGTCTCGACCGCGTCGGCCACGATCAACATCAGCAACGTTGCGCCCAATCTCACGATCAGCGGCGCAGCTTCGGTGGCCGAAGGTTCGGTCTATGCGCTCAATCTCGCCTCGTCTGAACTCGGCCCCGACACCATCGTCTCCTGGTTCATCAACTGGGGCGACGGCACCAGCCAAACCGTCGGCGGCAATCCTTCCCTTGTCACCAAGACCTACGTCGACAACGGGAATTACACGATCACGGCCACTGCGACCGACGAAGACGGCACGTACGCCGCCAATTCCAAGGCCGTCAGCGTGACCAACGTCGCGCCGACGCTCACGATCGGCGGGGCGGCTTCCGTTGCCGAAGGTTCAACGTACGCGCTCACACTCAGCAAGAGCGACGTCGGCGCCGACACGCTCAGCTCATGGCTGATCAACTGGGGCGATGGCACCAGCCAGACCGTCGCCGGCAGCGCGACAACCGTGAACAAGATCTACGCCGACAACGGCGCATACACGATCACCGCAACGGCCACTGACGAAGACGGCACCTACGCCGCCGGCAACAGTAAGGCTGTCACCGTCACCAACGTTGCGCCCATCGTCGCCATCAGCGGCTCGGGCAGCGCTAGCAAGAATGTCGCCTACACGCTGAACCTCAGCAGCTCCGACGTCGGCAGCGACGCGATCAGTTCGTGGTCGATCAACTGGGGCGACGGCAACGTGCAGAACGTCTCCGGCAATCCCGGCTCGGTTGCCCACACGTACACCAGCACCGGCAGCAAGACGGTCTCCGCCACCGCCACCGATGAGGACGGCTCCTATGCCGCCGCTTCGATCGGCGTCGGAGTGATCGATCCCAACGCCCCGGTCTTCGCGACGATTTCGGGCGATTCGAGCATTAACGAGACCAACAACTACACGCTCAGCCTCTCCGCGACCGGCAGCGGCGCGGGCGCGATCACCGGCTGGACCATCAGCTGGGGCGACGGCACGACCGACACGATCGCCGCCGGCGTCACCAGCGTGAATAAGGCCTACGCCGACAGCGGCAGTTACGTCATCAGCGCGACCGTCTCCAGCCCCGATGGCGAGTTCGTCTCCAACAGCACCAACGTCACGGTCAACAACATCGCGCCGGTCGTGAGCGTTTCCGGAAACGATTCGGTCAAGCGCAATCAGACTTACACGCTGAATCTCTCGGCCCAGGGCGATCCCGGCTCCGACACGATCTCGTCGTGGACCATAGACTGGGGCGATGGCGTTGTGCAGGTCGTCAGCGGCAATCCTTCGTCGGTCGTCAAGACTTACGCCGCCAACGGCACCTACTCGATCGTCGCCAGTGCGACGGACGAGGATGGCACGTACATCGCGAGCACGAAATTCGTCAACGTCACCGGTTCGACGCCCACCGCGAGTATCAGCGGCGCCACGAGCGTCGACCTCGGCTCGACGTACACGCTGGCCCTCGCCACGTCCGACCCCGCCAATGACGCGATCACATCCTGGACAATCGATTGGGGCGACGGCAACGGCCCGCAGCAGATCGCCGGCAGCCCCGCGACGGTCTCCAAGACCTACGCGACGGCCGGCTCGTACATCATCAGCGCTTACGCCAGCAACTCCGACGGCAACTACGCCGCCAGCAATGTGATCGTCGCTGTCAGCGGCGCACCGAGCGATACCTCGATCTCCGCGGCCGGCGATTTCAATCACGACGGCAAGCCCGACCTGCTCTGGCACAACAACATCACTGGCGCCAATTCCATCTGGATCATGGACGGCGCGAGCCACGTCTCGACGATCGACCTGCCCGCGTTCACCGACCTCAGCGCCCGCATCGGCGGCGTCGGTGACTTCAACGCCGACGGCAACCTCGACATCGTCTGGCGCAGCTACGCCACGGGTAAGAATTACTTCTGGTACATGAACTCCACGAGCTTCGGCTCGGAAACCCTGCTCAAGTACGTCCAGAAGAACGTGAAACAGACGATCGTCGGCGTCGCCGATTTCAACAAGGACGGCAAGGCCGACATCCTCTGGCGCAACATCCAGACCGGCGGCAACAGCGTCTGGATGATGAAAGACCAGAAGCGCGGCGCCGTCGCGGCGATGGCCGTCATGAAAAAGCAGTTCACACTCGGCGCCGTGGCCGACTTCAACGACGACGGCTACGTCGACGTCGCCTGGCACGACACCACCACCGGCGCCGACACGCTCTGGATCATGAAGAAGGTCGCCAAAAAGCAGACGATCGCTCTGCCCGCGACCGCGGACGTGAACTGGAACCTCATCGCCGCCGGCGATTTCAACGGCGACGGTCAGGACGACATCCTCATCCGCAACTCCGCCACCGGCGAGCGCCACGCCTGGCTCATGCAGGGAATCACCTGCACCGCCGAGATCGTGCTGTAACTCAACTACCTGGTGCTGGGTGGCGTATACGCTTGGTCGCCACCCAGCTTTTTCCAATCGAGGTAGAGCAGGAACAGCATTACGATCCCGACGGCCGACAGCATCAAAAACCAGACGAAGACAAACCGCTTCCCAAGCTGGTCCATCAGAAATCCGCACGCCGGCATGGCCGCCATCATGCCGATGTGCCAGACCATCGCGTTGGCTGAGCAAAATTGTCCATATTGCTCGCGCGGAAGAAGCCGCGGGCCCAGCGCGCCGCTGCCACCCTGAAAGATCGCGACGCTGGCAAAGATCGCGATCACAACGACCGCAAAGCTCATCGTCCCGTGGATGAAGAACGCGCCCGACACAACGGCCGCGCACATGATCAGGTAGCCCACCAATCCCGCGCGCAGCGGGTGAAACTTGTCAACGATCGGACCCATCAGAAAGAAGACGCCGATCTGCACCAGGTCGCGCGCCGCCAGGATGTTGCCATACGTGCCCAGGTTCAGCTTGAGCGTGTCCTTGCTGTAGAAAATCAGAAACGCGTTAAAGGGCCGAAACCCGCAGATGAAGCAGAAGTTGAAGAGGTAGTACTTCCAGTAGAACGGCAGCGAGTAGCACTCTTTCGAGTAGCGCGCAACCGATTCCCATGTGCGCCGCAACAGCGGGCCTTTCTGCACGGGCGCGGGAGGTGGGTACTCACCTTCCTTGACCATCAGGCACAACATCACAAACGAAATCAGGTACAGCGCCGCCGCGCCAAGGCAGATGGCGCCGGGATGATTCTCCGCATGTTTGAGCAGGAAGAAATTGAACAGCAGCGACGCCCCCGTCGCGAAAACGCGAAAGAGGCATGAGAACGTCCCCATCAGGCTTTGCGGGATGACGTCGGTGAACAGGTAGTAGTAAACCGATTGCGGAAACAAATCGAAAAAGCGGTACGCCACCATGGTGGTGGCGATGACGCCGATCACCAGCGACGCGGTTGCAATCCCCCCGACGACCCCGGGCGCAACCCTCTTGAGCCACTCCGCCAGCTCCGGCGAAAACCCCAGTAAAACCAGGAAAAGAGCAATCACCGGCGACGCATAAAGCATAAACGGCATCCGCCGCCCCAGCGGCCCCCGATGCCGATCGCTCCACGTGCTGATGATCGGCACCATCAGCGTCGCCAGAATCTCAACCACGGTTCCGTTGACAAATCCAATGGCGCTCATCGAAGCGCCATATTTCTGCAGCTGCAGCGGCACGACCGTTGGCGTGACGGCCGAGTCCATCAGATTGAGACAGAAGTCCCCCCAGAGCATGTAAAAGAAAACGCTGTTGAGCCTCGCACGGTCATACACCAGCGTGCCAACGCGCCAGACCTTGTGCCCGCCCGGAACTGGAAGCGCGTTATCCAACGCCTGTGCGCTAGTTGGCGATTTGTCGACCGGAGGTGCGGAACCGCCCGTGGTCATGAATCTGCGGATTGTACTGAAGAGGTCTGCTGGCTACACGTGCGCGGGGACTGTGAACGATCAGGGTGTGCCCTCGGTGATCAGCCGGTCTTTCGGCGACCACAGGCTGTCGAACGTGCTCCGCTGTTTCGCGTAGTCGGCCAGATCCGTATGTGCTTTTAGTGCGACGTGCCCGTCGGCGTAACCGATGTTGAGCCGGCCGTTTACCTCGGTGATGTATCCCTTGATCCGCGGCGGGCGATGGAGGGCGAATGCCAATTGGCTCTTGGATGTCAGAGTTGCCCACCCGATTCCGCTCACGTATGGAGGACTTCCTGTTCCGAAGCGCTCGCCCGGCTTGTTCTGCGCGATGCCGCAGAACGACCCCGATACCCGCCGGAGTCCCAGGTTCGCGCCGCTCACGCTCAGCATCGTCGCTTCGAAGGGGGCCCATACTTCCGTGATCAGAATCAGCCGGTCCGCCTCCTTGGTCTGCGTGCTCCACAGCCGGCCGTTGGGTCCTTCGCCATTGATTATACCGGGCACCTGATCGGTGATACTCGAAGCCCAGACGTTGATTGCGTAGCTGCGGCCCAGGTTCGAGGCAAGGTCCTCGTATGACGGGCAGAACATGACGGGACCGGCAATGCTGTACTTGCCAGGGTAGTTGGTGATGTTCAGGAACGTGCCGGTCCGCGGCAGGTAGCGGCCGATGCGGTCCTGGTCGTACCACTCCATCTTCGCCGTCCCGCTGCCGCCAACGTTATCGAGAATCTCAGGCGGGAATCTTCCTTTGTTTTCATTCGCATACATGATCAGGGCCGTGACGAGCTGACGGACGTTGCTGGAGCATTTGAGCGATTGTGATGTTCGTCGGGCCGCGTTGAGCGACGGAAGCAGAATGCTGATGAGCAGCGCAATAATACCAATCACAACCAGAAGCTCGACCAGCGTGAACGCCCGCCGCGATGAAGCAGATTGCATTGCGTGGATGGACGGTTTCGACCCGGACATGGGGCTTCTTTTTGCCTCTCCCCCTCGTCTAGTCTTATATAATACTCGCGCCCGTCGGGTCAATCCAATTCCATCCCGGATACTCAGTGTGAGTGGTAGGGCGGCTCCTTCGGGAAGCTCATCGCCTTGATCGCCCATTGCTCGCCGCCGCCGCGGTCGATTTCCGCACGATCAGCTCGGCGCGGAGCATCTGGTTTTCCATGCCCGATTGTTCGCCGACGATGCGTTCGGAGAGCGCCGCCACCGCCGCCTTCCCAAGTTCAACGAGCGGCTGACGCAGTGTCGTCAGCGGCGGCGACAAATGCGCCGCGCTCGGCGGATCGTCCACGCCCACCACCGACAAATCTTCCGGAATCCTTAGCCCAACCGTGGTCGCCGCCCCATAAACGTCCAGCGCGAAGTAATACCCGGCCGTGAAAATCGCCGTCGGCCGGCTCGGTGCACTCAGCATGCGAATCAGCGCCCCACGCTCCCTCTCATCCAGCCGCCAGCAGGTCCCTTTCAGCACGTTCCCGGTTTCCACAGCGATCTTCCGCGCTGCGCACTCCTGCGAATACCCGCTCCAGCGATCCCGGTTGTTGCTCACCAGAGCCTCCCCTCCCACGTAACCGATCCGCTGATGCCGCAGCTCCGCCAGGTGCCTGACCGCCGTTCGCGCAAGCTCCACGTTGTCCACATCGACCGAGACGATTCGATCCGTTTCGCTCTTGGCCCCGACCACCAGCGCCGGCAGCTTGCTCGCGATCGACTGCGCCAGCTGCTGCATTTCATCCGGCAGCGGGTTGACCAGCAGATACCCGTCGCACTCGTTTCGCACGTCTTCCCCGAATCGCAGCAGGATCAAATCCACCGCCAGCGTGCGCGAAGCCTGGCGAACGCCTTCGAGAATCTGGCTGTGATAAAAATCCGCCAGCGACGCACCCGGCTCAAACACCAGCCCCACCCGGCAGTCGCTCAGCTTGCTCTTGCGATCGAAATACCGTTCGTGAACAAACGTCCCCTTCCCCTGCGACCGCTGCAGCACTCCCGCGCTGACCAGCTCCTGAAGCGCCCGGTGCGCCGTCACCAGCGACACCGACATCTGCTCGCTCAGCAGCTTGGTGCTGGGCATCTGCTCGCCCGGCCGATACATCCCCGCGTCAATCGCCTGGCGGATCGAATCCTTGGCCGCCACATACAGCGGCTTACCCGGCGTCGCGACAACCGCTTTGAGTTCCTTCACCACAGCCATAGTACCGCCGCACTATACATTTAACAGGCCATTTCGACTACGTTTCTACAACGAGGGTAACGGGAAACCATCCACACGCAACAGACCGCGCAGGCACAAATCCGAAAACTGATGTAAAGGCTTTAGATAAAGAGACTTAGATCACTTCTCGTTTGCAACTGCCGCCGTCGTCGTTGTAGCGCGCGTGGTCGAGGACCGATTCCTCCCGCGATTTCGTCCCCCTCCTTCCGGCCGCGCCGGCGCCGGTCTCATCGCTTCCACCTTCGTCTCACGCCCCAGCAGCGTCACCGAATACCTCTGCGGCCAATTGGAATGCTTGAACATGTTCTCAAAGTGAATGCTCAGCACATGCTCGCCTTCCCGCAGCGATCCCCACCACGCCGGCTGCGAGGTCGCCTGTGTCGTCGCCGGCGACGGCGGCGCATTCACCGGTGCTGTACCACGCAACACCTTCGTCTTCGGATCGAACTCAATTCTCATTGGCCGCTCATCCCACGAGGCGTACACGCTCGATCGTAAAATCCGGCTCCGATCGCTTCCCCACCATTTCGGCAATCCTTCATCCAACGGCACCGTCATTGTCACGACATCGCCGCTGACCGACACCACCGGCGCCGCCTGCGTCGGCCGTCCTTCGTACGCGTATTCGCAAAGCCCTTCGTAAATCGCGTACGCCTCCCGCAGGTTATATCCCGCATCGCGCAGCCGCTGCTCCTCTTCGCGGTTTGTATAGAACGAACACTCGCACAGCACCCCCGGCACATGGCACGCCCGCAGCACCCCAAATCCGCCGTCGTACATGAGCTGATCGCTGAACAGCGGACTGGTCAGGCCGACGTCCGTACGCATTGCCTTTCCAAGTTCCGCCGCGATATGCCGTCCCACATCCAGCGCCACTTCCGCGCCGTCCACCTGCCCGTGATACCAGACGCTGGTGAAGTTCGTCTTGTCCACGCCGCCGGCGGCGTTGTGGTGAATGCTGATGAACAAATCCGCGCCGATCGAACCGTCGAGTTTCTTCGCGTTGTTCGCCACTTCCGCCCGCTGAACGAGGCTCAGCGTCTCATCCCCGTGTCGCGTAAGAATCACATTGACTCCCGCGTCTTTCAGCAATCGCTCCAGCAGCAACCCCACGCGCAGGTTCATGTGCGCTTCCTTCGTGCCGCTCGGTCCCGCCTTGAAAGCCGCCGGCCGTGTCGAGGAATCGCCTCCATCCGTGCCGCCATGGCCGGGATCAATCACGATCGTCATTCCCTTGAGATACTTCTCCGCCGGATGCTTCGGCACCTGGATCGGCCCGAACTCCTTCCAATCTCCCCGCGAGTCGATCAGCTTCATCGCCTCATCCAGCCGCATTGGCACCATCTGCGTCGCCGCGTACTGCGTCGTCGGAACCGACGACAAATCAATCACCTGCTCGTTCTTCGACGGCGGTGGATTGGATTTGCACCCAATGAAAACAATCAATGCGACCAGTGACGCAGCGGCCGTTGCGCGGTTCATAGCCCATCCCAGGTGTTAGCGCCAGGCGGTTTACAGCGAAACCGTTCGCCCCGTTGTAACACTTTCCCGCTCCGCGTCGAGTAGCCGCGTCACCGCGACCGCTTCCTGAAGTGTTGGCAGGCCCGCCGTATCCCCGCGTGCAATCGATTCAATGAGCTTGCGCGTCTGCACGTCATACCCCGAGACCGCCGGCAGCTCGACCGCCTCCGACTTCCCATCGCGACACAAAAGCATGCTCGGCGTCCGCGTCAGATCGTAATCCGCCGTCGCCTTCTCAAAGATCGCCACATACCTCATCCGAAACGCAAACCCGCTGGCCTGATCAAACCCACCCTCCGCCGTCACATGCTCCGGCCCACCCGCGCCGTAATGATAAATCGTCGTCACGTGATCCACCGCGCCGCTGGGACCCTTGCGCCCGCCACTGGTCACCCGTGGCGGATCGCCAAAACAGTACCGCACGAAATCCGCATCGTGAATGTGCAGATCGACGAGCGCTCCGCCGCTCTTCGCTCCATCCAGGAAGAAACTCCTCGACCAGTTCGGCGGCGACGCCAGTCTCTGAAACGTCGCACTCACACACTTCCCCAGCGTCCCGTCGATCACCCGCTCTTTGATCCACGACCACCCCGGCCAAAACCGAATGCACATCGCCGGCATGCAGATTCGCTTCGTCTCCCGCTGCACCGCCGCGATCTTCTCAATCTCCGGAGCCGTCAGCGCCACCGGCTTCTCAATCAGCGCGTGCTTCCCCGCCCGCATCGCCTTGATCGCCAGCTCAACGTGCGTATCCGTCCGCGTGCAGATGCTCACGAGATCGATGTCGCGATCCGCAATCAATTCCTCCGCCCGCTCGTATCCCCGCACGATCGAGGGATCAAACGCCTTTTCGCTGCTGGCCACATTGCTGACCGCATTCCCGCCCACATCCCCCAGATGTCCCTCGCGCCGCGACGCCTTCGGATCACATACCGCCACCAGCTTGCATTCGCTCCCAGCGCGCGTGGCCGACTGATACGCCGCCACGTGCGTCGCCCCCATAAACCCCAGCCCGATCACGCCCACACGCACCATTAGAGTCTCACAAACCCGCGCGTCGCCCCGGGATCCTGCGCCACATCGAGAATCTTCCGAATCATCAAGCTCTCCGCGCGATCTATACTCGGCTTCCCCGCCTCAAAGAAATCCAAAATCCCCGCCGCCGTATCCACGAACAGCGTCGCGCCATTCACCGGCACATATTGCGTCTTCCCCGCCGTCGTCACCATCGCCGCGAACGGCGTGTCGCCCGTCGTGTACACATTGATCACGGCCATGCGGTCCTGCGCGAAATTGATCAGCAATTGCGAGTACACCCCGTTTCCGCGCCGCATCAATCCCTGCGCATCCGCCCCCATGCAGCTGATCGCAAGCTCCACCGGATGAATCGCGTACTCCCCAAACGAGCTCCCACCTCCCCACGTCGTGATATGTTTTACTGCCGCCGGCCCACCCAGCTCCGCCACCTTCTTCTGCACATCCGTGTACCGCAGCGCCGACGTCGTCTGAAGCTGCACGCGATGCTGATCCGCCAGCTCAAAAATCTGTTTCGCCGTCGCCGAGTCCGGCGCAAACGTCTTGTCCACGTACGTGATCTTCCCGAACGGCACCACCTTCCGGCACAGATCCATGTGCGTTTCCGGATTGCTCGGCGCGAGAATCATGTAGCAGTCCACATGCTCGTTAAGCGCCTCCGGCGTCGAGAAGTAGGGCACATTGTTCTTCGCCGCCCACGATCTCCCGCCTTCTTCGTCATTGGCCATGCAACCGGTGACGGAAAACCCGCGGTCCGCGAGCGCATCGCGAATCGCCTTGAGAAATACGTTCGCGTGGTAATTCTCAAGCTTGTTGTCGACGAATCCGATTCGTTTGCCCTTTGCAATCACGCTTCACCCTTCCAGCGCACAAATCCTTCGATCGCTTCGTACTCCGCCAGTCCCAGCTTGTCGTACAGATGCGCCGTCATCCGGTTGCGATCCTCCGCCCGCTGCCAGAATTCGCGGTGATCGGTGCCGGGGAACAGCGCCCGGTCCTTCTGCGACTCATGCTTGAAAATCGCCAGCCGCTTGCGCGTTAGCTCGTCAGGAGAAAGCGGCACCGCCATCTCAATCTCCTCAACTCCCCATTCCTGCCACGCTCCGCGATACAGCCACAGCTCGCACTGCTTCATCCACGGCTCATCCTTCAGCCGCTTCACCGCTTCCAGCACCGCAGCCAGGCAAACCCGATGAGTCCCGTGTGGATCGGATAAATCGCCGGCCGCGTAAATCTGGTTCGGCTTCACCTTCTTGAGCAGATCAACCGTAATCGCGATGTCTTCCTCGCCGAGCGGTTTCTTCTTCACCCGCCCCGTTTCGTAAAACGGCATGTCCAGAAAGTGAATGTTCTCCGCCTTGACGCCCGAATACCTCGCTCCCGCGCGGGCCTCCGTGCGACGGATCAACCCTTTGATCTTCTGCATCTCCGGAGAATCGACTTCCCCCGGCTGCTTCGTCCGCGCGAAGTTTTCCACGTGCGTCTCGATGGACTTCGCCTGCTCCACGCCGATCCCAAACGCCCGCGCATACTCCTCGACAAAATCCGCGTGCCGCAGCGCCGCTTCATCAAAAACCGCGATATTCCCCGACGTCTGATACGCGACATGCACCTCATGTCCCTGCTCGCACAGCCGGATAAACGTCCCGCCCATCGAGATCACGTCATCATCCGGATGCGGTGAGAAAACCACCACGCGCTTCGGAAACACTTTGGGATTCACGTGCACGAAAGCTGCCGTTCCATGCCCGTCGTCGGTCCCCTTCGGGGGCTTCCCGCCCGGCCAGCCCGTGATTGTCGCCTGCATCGCTTTGAATACTTCCAGGTTGATGTCGTACGACCCGCCGCGGCTGGCCATCAGCTCTTGCAGGCCGTGCTCGTTGTAATCTTCATCTGTCAATTTCAAGAGCGGTTTGTTCACGGTCGTTGAAAGCCAGATCGCCGCCTTGCGCGTCATGCGCGCATCCCAGGTCAATCCGAATACTTCCAGTGCCCCCAGCAGCCAGGGAGTCTTGAATCGCGTCAGCTCTTCGGCCGCCGCCGGGTCCAGCACGATCCGCGCCTGCGGATGCTGCTGCAGAAAACTCGCTGCAACGGCCGTCGTCACTTCGCCTTCGATCGCGCGCTTGAGCACCGGCGCCTTGTGCTCGGCGAACGCCAGCAGCACGACCTTCTTCGCGCCCAGGATTGTATCGATCCCCATCGTGATGGCGCGCCGCGGCACGTTCCACTCGCCGAAGAAGTCGCTGGCCGCATCGATCCGCGTCACCATGTCCAGCGTGATCATTCGCGTTTTGCTCTCGCGCGGGCTGCCCGGCTCGTTGAATCCGACGTGACCTGTCCGCCCGATCCCCAGCAGCTGATAATCGATTCCGCCCGCTTCCTTGATTTGCTTCTCGTAGTTTGCGCAAAACGCCGGCACCTTCTCCAGCCCGATCGTCCCATCGGGAATGTGTACGTTCTTCGGATCGATGTCGATGAGATCGAAAAGATGCTCCTTCATGAACCGCACGTAGCTCTGCAGCTCGTCCGGCCGCATCGGGAAATACTCATCCAGGTTGAACGTCACCACGTTCTTGAACGACAACTTCTCCTGCTGATGCAGCCGAATGAGCTCGTCATAAACCCCCACCGGCGTCGATCCCGTCGCCAGTCCCAGCACTGCTTTTTCACCCTTGGCCGCCTTCTCGCGAATCAAATCCGCGATCTCGCGCGCCACCGCCTGGCTCGCCAGCTTGCTGTTGGCGTAAACCGTCACCGGAATTTTCTCAACGCCCGCCGCCACCGCGTAAGCGGATGAATCCGGACGGCTGGCCTCTGTCTTCACATGCGTGCTCAAAACGTCAAACCTCCAATGATTTAGGGCAAGACCGACACATTATAGAATGCAACCCCCGCGTCAAATCCGGCCGCTTTCTTTCCGCTTCTCACTCCGAAAACAGCGGCGGCGCCGTCGGATCGTACATCGCGCTGATGACCGTCACGTCATCCGTCTCGCACATTCCGTCGTAATCGAAATCGCCCAGCACCCAATCCCCCGTTGCCGGGTTGTTGTACAACGCGCTGACGATCGTCACATCGTCCGAGTTCACCTTTCCGTCCAGGTTCGCATCCGCCCCCAGCGTGTAGCGGACGAGAATCGCGCTGCTGTCGACCGCCTGCCCGCGGAACTCGCTGTACGACGGCAAGCCCACTTGCGGCAGGAACGAGTTGTCCGTGTAGCCAATCGCGAAACTTATCAAGTCCTGGGCTGCGGCGGCCGACGACGCAATTCCACCCATGCCATTCCAGTTGCCCCCGGCAAAGTCAGTCCCACCTCGGCCGGCGAGGATCATTCCTCTCACCGTCGCCAGCGGGCTCGCATCGGTTGCCGCGTAGTCGAGCACCAGCGCGCCGTCGCTGAGATCCAGCTTCCCTTGTGCGGCGATCGAAAGGGCGCGCGTGATGACAGTGATTTGCCCGGAACTGACTGCAAGACTCGCCTGTCCGCCGTTTCCAATGTTCAATGCCATCACGTGCTCCGAGCTGTTGAACAGCACCGTGGCCGTCCCCGTGTTGTCCGGATTGACGTTGATCGTGAGGTTGTCGCTATCGCTGCTCGCGTCGGAGTTGAAGGTGTACGATCCGCCGTTGACGTTCAGCGTGTCACTTCCCGCTCCGCCGACGAACCGGAAATTCGCCAGCCCGCTTGCCACCAATCCCGAAGAATTGATCGTCAACGAATCGTTCCCCGATCCTCCGCCGTCGTAGGTGTCACCCTGGACGATCATCGAATCGACGTTAAAAAACGTCAGCGATTCAAACGCCACTCCGCCGCTGGTTCCGGAGATGCGGTTTCGCCCACCCACCGGCGAGTCGATCGACAGCACATCCACCGAGTTGGGCGTCACGAACGTCACCGTCCCCAGTTCGCTCATCGTCACCGGCTCGAGCCCTGCAAAATACAGCGAATGTCCGTTATCCAGCGAAATCGTCCCCGAGCCGGGGGTCACGCCGCTGGGCGCGTACGTCGCGGCCTCAACTCCATCACCCGTATAGCTGAGCGAATCGGCACTGCTCTGCGTGCCGCCATTAAAGACGATATCCACCCCGATCGGCCCCGTGACATCCATCAAGTCATTCCCACCCAGCCCATTGATGATCAGCTGCTGCCCGGCCGTAAACGTCCATACATAATCCGGCGTCGCCGAATTGTTGTTCACAAAAATGTTCACCCCGTTCGGATCCGTATCCACCGGCGTGATCCGGAACGTGTCGTTGGCATTTGCAATCGCATCCCCGTTGATCACGTTCATGTTGAACGAATCGCTCCCACCAGCCACGATCGCATTCCCCGCCAGATCGGTAATCCCCGACCCGCCGCTGATCACGCTCAGCACATAATTCCCAGACACGTCCGTCAGCCCCGCCAGGTTTGGCACCGTGTACACGCCATTGGTTCCGCCCGTCGGAGTCTGCGTCCCGCCCAGCAAATTCGCTCCGCCGTCGCGCTTGAGCGCCAGATCCGCCAGGTCAAAGTTCACCACCGCTTCCCCAAAGTCCACCGTCATCTCCGCAATCGCCCCATTGTGCGGTTCGGGCGAAACCGGGGGAATCGCACCCGTCGGGCCGGCCGTGTCGATCGTCAAATTCATCGGCGCTGAAGCCGGCGACTGAAACAGCCCGCTTTGTGTCTGCCGGGCCGTTATCGCATGCACCCCGTCCGCCAAGTCGGTAACGCCGTTTGCGAACATGATCAAGGTCGCACCCGTCGCCGATGCTGAGCCAATCGGATTGCCGTCCGAATACAGCGTAACCGTCGCTCCTGCAACCGTCCCCCCAATAAAAAACCGGGGAGCTTTTGGCGAAGTGGAATTGTCATAGTTCGTGATGTCGTCGTTGCCGGAAACTCCCGAATCGGTGGTCGAGAGCATATTTGGCGTATCCGGCGTCGCGGAGACGCCGGAGTTGGTCACTCCGCTCACTTGCGTTGAATTGCCGCTCGTGTTCCCCGCGGTGTCCAGAGCTTTGACCACGTAATAATAGGTGATGCCCATCGTCACCGTGCTGTCCGTGTAGGCGCTGACGCCGACGACCGAGGCGTTGATCTTGGTATAAGGCCCGCCGCTGACCGTCGCGCGATACACGTCGTATCCGAGCAAGTCGCCCTCGCCGTTGTTCGGCCAATCGAGCGAAATGCTGTTCGTCGAGGAATTCACCACCGGCGTGCCCGGCGGCGAGGGCGCGGTCGTGTCCACAGTAACCGTCAGCGCAACACTGTTGTTCGACTCCGCTTTCGTGGGCTCGGTCTGCCGCGCGGTAATCGATCGCCCGCCGTCGAGGAGCGTGTTGCTCGCGTTGGTCGTCACGGTCGTGGTTGTACCGCTGGCCAGTGCCGAGCCGATCGCGACGTTGTCCGCGTAGATGGTCACGGTCGCGCCGGCGATCGTCGATCCCACTGTGAACTGCAGCGCCTTCCCTGACGAATTGTTGAAGTTCGTCCGATTGTCGGAATTGCTGGACCCCGAATCCGTCGCGGCCACAAGGTCCGGCGTCCCCGGTGTCGAGGACAAGATCGCCGCGCTCGTGCCGAAATACGTCAGCACGCCGCTCATGATGCTGTTGCGCTGGGCCGACGTGCGGATCGTCTCAAACGGGAAACCCATGATCACGACTCTGGAATTCCCCGACGTCCACTGCAGCGCCGCGATTCCTCCCGATCCTCCCGAGTAATTCAGCGCCGCCGTCGATCCGGCGTTGGTCGACAGCACATCCGGCGTCGCCACGTCGTACGTTCCGAACGTTCCATTATCAAAGCTGACTGTGCCGACCGACGCGAAGATCGAGCCGGCGACTCCCGTCGTGTTGTACGTCCCCGCGTCATCGCTCACGTAACCCGCGTGCAGCGTGCTATTAAAAAAGGTCTTGTCCGCGGCGGTTCCCGACGAGAACAGATCGAACCCAAGCTCCGATCCCGAAACGAAAACTTTCCCGCCGGCATTGATGTACGTCGTGATCTTTGTCTGCTCGGTCGAGTTGAACGTTTCGTCGGCCACGGACTCGGCGCCGCTGATCCAGAGCACCGTATTGTAGCTGGCGAGGTTGATCGCGCCGCTGATGATGTCGTCGTTCTGCGCGGTATCGATCCCCAGCGCTGGGTTGAAGTTCTTGATCGCGTCGCCGAACTGCGCGACATAATCGAAGGTGTTCTGATACCGCAGCCGCACGCGATCGGTCGTGCTCGCGCCATACGCCTGCTTCTCATCGAGCGTCCGCTCGTACCGGTCATACCCATTGACGATCAGAATCGGCGCGGTCGCACCAGTTTGCGGCTTGGCGACGACCACGCTGCTGCCCAGCGACTCGCCGCCGGCGTTGGTCGCGACGATTTTGAAATAGGTCGGCGCGACGGTCGAAAGCCCGTTGATCGTCGTCGTCGTCACATTGCCGACAGTGATCGGGTTGTCGAATCCAAGACCATTACTCGACGTGTAAATCTTGTATCCCGTTGCCGCGCCAGCATTTCCGGTCGACGCGTTGGTCGCCGGCGCGGTCCACGTGAGCACCACTCCGCCGCTATTGTTCGTGATCGCGCGCACGTTCGTTGGCACATCCGGCATGAGCGCGATCGATCCGCCGCCGAACTGGTTGAAATAGTTGACCGTCGCATGATAGCTCGCCCGCGCGACGGCCTTTCGCACTTTCGGATCACGCAGAAGTTGAGCATCCGAAGCGTTATCGTGAAACGCAACCTCCGCGATCGTCGCATCGAACTCGTCCCCCGTTGCCGACGTGCGAATCTCGCCGAATGCGAAATCCGATCGCGCGAACGTCGTGTTGCTTCCACGCTCAAACCACGAAACTTCCAGCGGCGGCGAGCCGATCCCCACCATGTCGTCGTTGATCTCGTCCCCGATGAGCTTCGCCCAGTCAAACTGGTTCGGCGTCGCGGTTCCCGGAAACAGATTCTCGTCGTTCCACAGCCCAACTACCCCGCGACCGCCGGCCGCGTTCGTGTGGAATCCCAGGTAAATCGACTGCCCGAACGGCGCCGAGACCATGTACTTTCCCCACTTGGCTGGCGCGCCGACATTCGCGTCATCGTCCAGCGAATTGCCGCCGTCGAACAAGCTCAGCGGCTCGCGGTTGTTGACTCCGTTCCACCCGCGCTGCGCACTGATCCAGTAATACGACGCCTCGTCCTCGCGCGGTTTGCCTGAAACTCCGCCGCCGCGGTCGACGTCCCCCATGCCATTGCCAAAGCGGATCGCATCCGCGATCGCAAACTTCCCCGTCACCGACGACTTGTTGGAGATCTCAACGTTCCCCGCGGTTCCCGAAGCAAAGTAGTACGTCCCCAGGTAAACCCACCCGTGCCCGACCTGCTGATGATTGATTTTGATCTCGATCGAGCCGCCGGTGTAATTCACGCGATAGAGCTGGTCCGGCGGGCGGTCCGTGTCGCGCTTGGCCCACGTGTAGACCGGATAGAATCCGGCTGTTGAAATCGTCGGGGTAAACCGCGCGACGGCCGTTTCCGTCGTGCTCGTCGCGATGAAACGATAGTGCGCTGCGTCGTCCCCGTTGTGCGTGGAAAAATACGGCGTGTTGACGCTGCTGCTCCACGTTCCCGATGGCGTCGTAAACCCCGCATCGGAATTGTCCACGATCACTTCATTGAGCTGATGCCCGACCGGCCGCATTGCGATCACCGTTGCGCCGGCCTGCAGTATCAGGTCCGCGTAAAAGCTCATCTGGTCCTGGTTGCCCAGGTCTTCGACGATGCCGTTGGTGAGGCCGCGCCCGGTTGACCAGCTCGATCCGCCCCACGCATACCCGTGACCACCGGATGTGATAACGATTCGCCCCGCCAGGCCGCCGGTCTGAGTGAACGACGACTCGACAGGCGCAAACGAAGCGGCGCCAGAAAGCGGCAACCGCGTCACCGCCGGCAGGTCCGCTGTCGACAGCAGCCCCAGGCTCGGAAACGCAAACAGTCGGCGCACTTCCAGCGCCTCCACCATCGCCGTCGCCCGCGCCAACAGGCGCGCGCGGCGATTTCGCTTCGCGGTACCAACATCTCCAGGGTGGATCATCGTTTTTGCTGATTTAACGCGGGAAATTCCTGCAGTATTCCCAGTTTAACCCGTTTTTGCTCATCGGGCAAAGTGAAATCCCCGATGCCCAAAAGCGCTAAGGAATCGGCGGCGACGTCGGATCGTACATCGCGCTGATCACCGTCACGTCATCGTCGTTGCAGATGCCGTCGTAATCAAAATCCCCAAGATACCAGTCGCCTGTCCCCGGATTGTTGTAGTCCGCCCCGACGATCGTCACATCGTCGTCGTTCACCTTCCCGTCGAGGTTGGTGTCCGCGCCAAGCGTGTAGCGCACGAGGACCGTGCTGTCGTCCATCGTCTGCCCGCGGAAACTGGAATAGCTCGGCAATCCCAGTTGCGGCAGGAATGAATTGTCCGCATACCCGATCGCAAACGAAATCAGATCCTGCGCCGCCGCTATCGATGACATGATCCCGTTGCCGTTCCAATCACCGAGCGCGAAATCCGTGCCGTTGCGACCCGCCAAGATGTATCCCTTGATCGTCGCCAGCGGCGTCGGATCGGTCGCGGCGTAATCAATCGCCAGCGCGTTGTCGCTGATGTCGAGTCGGCCGGCCGGATCGATGGCGATCGCTTTCGTCACCACCGTTCGAACGCCGCCCGCGGCGATACTCGCCTGCCCGCCCGCGCCGATGTTCAGCGCCGCCAGATGCTGCGAGCTGTTGAACGCGACGTTTGCGCCAGTGACATTGAGCGTGAGATTGGCAGTGTCTGTTTGCGCATCGGAGTCGAACGCGAGCGTGCCGGCGTTGACGTTGAGCGTGTCGCTGCCGGTTCCACCGACGAAGCGGAAGCTGGTTAGTCCAGTTGCGCCCAGTGCCGCGCCGACCGTGAGCGTGTCATTCGCTCCGCCGCCGTCGTTGGTTCCCGCGGCGACGATCATCGTCGCCACGTTGAAGAACGTCAGCGATTCAAACGCCACGCCGCCGCTGCTTCCCGTGATTCGATTCTGCCCAGCCAGCGGAGTGTCCACCGCCAGCGAGTCGCTCGCATTCGGCGTTACCAGCGTCACCTCCGCCAGGTCGCTCATCGTCACCGGCTCCAGGCCCGTGAAGCTGATCGTCCGCGAGTTGTTGAGCGTGATCGTTCCGTTGCCCGGCGTGCTGGCGCTGGGCGCGTACGTGGCCGCTCCCGAACCCGGCCCGACGTACGTCAGCGAATCGGAACTCGTCTGCGCGCCCCCGTTGTAAACAATGTCAACCGGCACTTCCCCGGTGACGCTCAGCGAATCATTGCCGCCCAGTCCGTTGAAACGAAGCGTCTGCCCCGAGAACGACCAGATGAAATTCGGCGTGGCCGTGTTGTTGTTCACGAAGATGTTCACCGACGTCGGGCCGGCGACCGTTACGCGGAACGCGTCGGCGAAATTCGGCGTCGCATCGCCGTCGATGACGTTGACGTTGAACGTTTCTGTTGCGCCGGAAACGACCGCATTCCCCGCCGCGTCAGTGATTGTCGGCGCGCTCAGCGTCAACGAATAGCTTCCCGTTGTGCCGGTCAGGCTCGTCAGGTTCGGGATCGTGAACGCGATGTTGTTACCCGTGGTCGGCGCCTGGCTGCCGGTGAGCAGATTTCCGCCGCCGTCGCGCGTGAGCGACAGGTCACTGATATCAAAGCCCGCGATCGCTTCGGAGAAATTCACCGCGATGCTCGTTACCGACGTGTTGCGCGGATCAGGAGTGACCGGGGCGATCGCGACGACGGGCGCGGTTGCGTCGATCGTGATCGTGAGCGTCGCGCCGATATCCGAAATGGCCTTGCCCGGTTCGGTCTGTCTGGCGATGATGACGTGCGCGCCGTTGTTCAAAGTTCCGCCGCTGCTGGTGGTGACGGTCGTCGACGTTCCCACGGCGACTGCCGAGCCCAGAAGGACGGGCGTTGGCGTCGTGCTGTCGTAAATCGCAACCGTCGCGCCGGCCACCGTCCCCGAGACAGTGAACTGCAGCGCGTTGCCGGGGGAGTTATTGAACTTGGTGAGGTTGTCGCCGGGCGTGCCGCTGTCGTTGACGAGAACCGTTGTGCCGGGCGTGTCGGAGATGAGGAAATCCAGGATCCGCTGCATGTACTGCTGGCGGCGGGTGACGTTGGTCATCGACTCGAAGGGAAAGGCGAACATCACAAGGTTTCCCTTGCCGCC